>R26__coassemble_1362_pt1 | contig 12363 bp, 7 predicted proteins | sample R26__metabat2_high_PE_046 | metagenome-assembled genome bin R26
TTGTTTATCCTGGTCATGAGCCGCAAGAGTGTAGAACACGTTCGTATCAGAATAAAAAAAAAAAAACGGTTCATCACGAACGCCGGCCACGAGCTGAAAACCCCGCTTTCCGCTATTGCCACCAACATGGATATCCTGGAAATGGATCTGGGCGACAACGAATGGGTCAGCGGCACCAAAAAACAGGTTCGGAAACTGCGCAGACTCGTGGAAAACCTGGTATCGCTCTCCAAAATGGAGGAAGAGGAAGGAGAACTGGAATTTCAGTATTTCTGCATTTCGGATATTGCGGAAGAATGCATTGACGGGTTTGATTCCATAGCGGCCATGCAGGGGATGAAGTTTAAATCTTCCGTCGAGCCGGGACTGTATACGGCAGGCGATCCATCCATGGTACAGCAGCTTCTGTCCATTCTCTGCGACAACGCCGTCAAATACGCGGTCGGACCGGAGCCTGTGGAAGTCAGGCTCTATGAAGAAGGCCGGAACATCTGCTTTGAAACGGCAAACGACTGGGCCCATAATGTGGATGAAGATCAGCTGGATGCCCTCTTTGAGCGCTTTTACAGAGGAGACCCTGCCCGGGCTCCCGAAAATAAAAGCTCCGGTCACGGTCTTGGCCTTTCCATCGCCCAGGCCATGGCGGAGAAAAATCACGCAAAACTCACTGTCAGCACCGACAGTGCCGACCGGATCGTCTTCCGCGTCGTTTTCCGCGCCATTTCCCGTGCAGCCTCCCATACCTTACGGGAAGACGGCGGATCTGCAGACCGCTGATCGAACGGATACATTTTGACCCTGAATATGGTCGAAGAAGCCGGGCTCAGAAGAGCCCGGTTTTATTGTTCCACATAGTTTTTATCGTAGCGGAGATTCATCGTGTAACGAAATCGTTGCTATGCATGATTTTTCGGGAAAATCTGTAACAAAAATGACGCTGTGCATGATTTTGAAAAATGCCGTGCAACGAAAGTGGAGCTATGCATAATTTTGACCTCTTTTTAGGAGCAGAAATCATGCATAGCGTCAGTTAAATTACAAAAAATCATGCATAGCGCAGCATTTGATGCAGGACTTTCTCAATATCATGCATAGCCTCGATTTTGCTGCAATTTATGAGCGCCTTATAATTGATCTGATGAAAAAGCAATGCAGACATTATTTTACCTTTCCGAAGAAGCGAATTATCCGTATAATAAGCATAGCCGTTTTTAGTTTTTGCGGCATAAGGAAGGAGGCCAGATTATGCATATCACCAGACAGAATAGAAATGTATGGCTGTTCATCGGTTTCTTTGTGCTGGCCGGGATTGCCAATCTCCTGAGCAGATCCGGGAATACGCTGTTTGATACCCTGATGGGAAGTATCAACGATCTGATCTTTATCGGACTTTTGCTGTTCTGGAGCCAGTCTGTCCGGACAAGACTTCTTCCTACGAAAACCAGAAGTTATATTCTCAGCATTTCTTACCTGATGCTGCTGTATCTGCTGCTTCGGATCTTTAAATACAGTCTTTTGCAGGGAACGTTTCTTATACGCTATGCCGTATATGCCTATTGGATCCCGCAGATCCTGATCCCAACATTGTTCCTCATAACCTGTATCCGGATCCGGAGAGGGGAACATAGAGACGGAAAATGGAATGAGATCCTGCTTCTGATCCCGGCGATCCTGCTCTCCCTTTTGGTCTTAACGAATGATCTTCACAGACTGGTATATGATCCGAAGATCGACCTGTCATTGTTTGAAGTCAATACCGGTACCTATACATATGGCCTGGGTTTTTATTTCCTGTATGTCTGGATGGTCCTGGCGACCGTCATAGGGTTTATCCTGCTTTTTCGTGAAACAAGCCGTCAGCCCGGAAAAGTGGTCAGGCTTATTATAGCAGTGATCGTCTTCTGGGCTGGCATGATCATGCTGGATCTTTTTGTACTGGATCACATTCCCTCGTTTCACATATATAATGTGCCGGAGGTCCATATTTTCAGTATGCTTGCTATCATAGAGATCAGTATCCGCTATCGGCTGATCCCGTACAATGAAAACTATTCAGGGCTCTTCCGAAATCTGCATATGCCTGTCTTTATAACGGATACGCAGCTGCGCAGCGTATACCGGACAGATCAGGATCTGCACGCCGGCTGCGGCGAAAAGGAACTGTTGGCTGCCCTGAAGGAGCCCCTTTATCTGACGCCTGATCAAAGACTTCACGGAAAGCAGATCCGTGCCGGCTATGCATTCTGGGAAGAAGATGAGAGTACGGTCCATCAGGCACAGGAAAAACTCCTGGAAGCCAATGAGATGATCGAGCAGGAAAACAACCTGATCCAGGCCGAGACAGAACAAAAGAAAAAAGACGCCTATCTCAGGTCCAGACATCATATTTACCATGAAATTGCGGAAAAGCTGTACCCCTGTCAGAAAAAGATCGGACAGATCCTGGACCGGGCGGAACCGGGATCAGAGGATTTCCGGGACAAGATTGCTAGGGTCTGCGTCCTGAATGCCTATGTGAAACGAAAAACCAACCTGCTCCTTCTGGCGGCGGAAAATGAAATGCTCAGTGCGCAGGAGCTGACGTTGTCACTGGAGGAATCCGCAAACTATCTGACCATCGCAGGGCTTCCTGCCACCGTCCGCAGCACAGAAGACGAGCTGTATCCTGCAGAGCAGATCCTTTCCGTCTATGACGCTTTTGAAATGCTTTCGGAACAGCTGATCGGAAAGGCTTCTTCCATGATGGTTTCATGGGAGGAATCCCATCTCCTGCTTGCTGTGCCGACAGAATATCTGCCGGATACAGAAGGCATTTCGCTTCCGGTTGAATACCATACAGAAGAGGATATCCTATATATGGATATCTTTGCAGGGGAAGGGGGTGCGTCTGCATGAGGATCGGAGAAATGGTGCAGACATCTGGTTTTGTACTGATCCAGGCCGCTGCGGTCCTTCTTCTCACTCTGCAGACGGCACTGGTCATTGCCTCTTTCCGGACGAAAAGAAGTTACAGGATCAGGATCTTGCATGCGCTGCATTTTCTGATCAGTTTTGCGCTGCTTTATGTGCCGCTTAAGATCTTTATCGTGAATGTTCGCTGGCCGGATCAGGCGGAACAGCTCCCGGACTTCTTTTTGAAGTGCGAAAAACTTCCTGCCAGCCTGTTCATTTTGTATGAGATCCTGACGCTGGCGATCCTGACTGCAGGATACCTGGAACTGTACCGTTACAGAAAGGGTCACCTGGATGCCGGCTGCATCAAGGAAACCATGGATCTTTTGCCGGTGGGGATTGCTTTCGGCAAGGCAGACGGAACGGTTTTTTTCCGGAATCTCGTCCTCAATGATCTTTCCTACAGCCTGACCGGTAAAGGGATCACGAATCTTCTGGAGTTTCTCAGGAACATGAACGGTGAGCAGGACAACCCGCAGACAACACTTCGAAGCAACGATCATGTTTGGCAGATCTCTTCGGAAGAACTGCAGACAGACGAAGGATCTGTGATCCAGCTGACTGCTTCGGATATCACAAAGCAGGATGCGATCACACGGGAACTGGAAGAGAAGAATCAGAAACTGCGGGACATCCATATGCGTCTGGATATCTACAATAAACAGGCAGACCGGATCATCATCGCACAGGAACTTCTGACCGCCCGGATGGCAGTCCACAGCGAGGTAGGCAATGTCCTGCTGGAAAGCCGGCATTATCTGAAAAATCCTTCATCGGTTGATGAACAGCTCCTTCTGCAGGCACTGAAAAATACCAATACTTACCTTCTGCGGGAATATGAGGAAGATGATACCGTCAGGGATCCCCTGGCAGACGCACTGGAAATGGCAGAGGCCATCGGTGTGGAGGTAACGATCACCGGCGTTATTCCGGCAGAAGATCCTTTCCGCAGCATTCTGGCTGCGGCGATCAGTGAATGCGCGACTAATACCGTGAAGCATGCGGGAGGGGACCGGCTTCAGGTCGATCTCCGGAATGATGGTCCGGGGATTATCTGCATTCTGCAGAACAATGGAATACAGCCGGGAGGAAAGATCCGGGAATCCGGCGGACTCCTTACCCTCAGGTCTCTGGTGGAAAAAGAAAACGGCATCATGCAGATCGAAAGCGTGCCCTGTTTCCGGCTTATGATCACGTTAAAAAACGGATCAGGACGGGTTTGAGTTCCGGTTCACTTTAAACTGTACAAAAAAATATACAAAATGGTTCTTCCGGACGATGTCAGTCGTCCGGTCTTTTTATATAATCAATTTGATAAGAGCCGGAAAGGAGGCGATATCCTGTGAGTGAAAAAATAAAAGTGCTGGTGGTGGATGATCAGTATGTGGCAAGGAGTTTCTTTGAGCTGCACGTGCAGATGTCCAAAAACTACGAGCTGGTCAGCTCTGTTGCCAATGCCGAACAGGCTGTTGCCTATTGCATGGAGCATCCGGTAGACCTGGTGATCATGGATGTGATGATGAAATACGGCCTGGATGGCCTGACCTGCGCAAAGACGATCAAAAACAACGACCGGAAGATCAGGATCATCCTGACCACTTCGACAGCAGAAGCGAAGTGGATCGAAAAGGCCAAAAATGCCGGGATCGAAAGCTTCTGGTTCAAGGAATATTCCGATATCCCGCTGACGGAAGTGATGGACCGGACCATGCAGGGAGAATCCGTCTATCCGGGAGATCTGCCGAATCCGGGTTTTGGGGATACGGTCAAGGTGGATCTGTCGGAGCGCGAACTGGAAGTGTTAAGGGAGCTTACCAGAAACCGGACCAATGATGAGATCGCGGAGATCCTGCATATCTCCACGTTTACGGTAAAGCGGCACATCCAGAATATGCTGGCTAAAACGGGTTTTAAGAACCGCATCGATCTTGCGGTGAACGCCAAGACACTGGGCCTGGTCGTCCATGAGGAGGACCGGATAGGGAAATAAAAACAGAACAGGAAGGAGGGATCCTATGAGGCAAATACATAAACTGCTTGCCGTGATCATAGCAATTATGGCCTGTGTGCTGGTATGCCCTGCAAGCGCCTGGGCGGATACGGATGTATGTCCAAACAGTGAAAATGGAGAGCATGAATGGGTGTATTATAATTCAGCTGACTGTGTCTATGAAGGGACCGGGTCCTGGCAATGCATCTACTGTTATAAAGAAAGGGATGTTGAGGTCACTCCTCCTCTCGGGCATGATTATATTGCTGAAGAAACGACGCCGGCGACATGTGAAGCATCAGGTGTTATGACTTATACCTGCACACGCTGCGGCGACAGCTATAGGGAGACGATCCCCGCCACCGGTCATGTCTGGGACAACGGAACTGTAACCAGGGAACCCGGATGCGAGGAACCGGGGGAGATCATATATACCTGTGTTGTCTGCGGGGGAACGATAATAAACAGCATCCCGCCCTTCTACCATGATTTTTCCGGTGAGGGGGTCATAACAAAGGAAGCAGACTGTCTGTCAACGGGAATTATAGCCTATACCTGTAAAAACTGCGGAGAAGTGTATGAAGAGACCATTCCGATCGGCAGCCACAACTGGGATGCAGGCACAGTGACGCAGCCGGCGACCTGCACGGAAAACGGAGTTTATACCTATACCTGCACTGTTTGCGGAACAACCAGGACAGAAACGATCGCGGCTTACGGCCATACCCCGGTGACGGTTGCCGGATGGCCGGCCACCTGTACGGCTTCCGGTATGACAGAAGGAAGCAGCTGTTCTGTATGCGGAGCTGTTCTGACTGCCCAGACTGAGATCCCGGCCACCGGTCACAACTGGGATGAGGGCAAAGTGACGCAGGAAGCTACCTGTACGGAAAACGGAGTATATACCTATACCTGCCACAATTGCCCGAAAACCTTGAGTGAATCCATCCCGGCAACAGGACATGACTGGAACAACGGTGTGGTGACCCGGGAACCGAAGGGGTTTGATCCGGGGATCAAGACCTATACCTGCTCGAATTGCGGGGAGACCCGGGGGGAAGAGATCTCGCCGACAAAAGGGCTGTTCAACAAGCTGAGGAACAGCCCTCCCGGAGGAATGGGACCGGATCCTCTTACGATCGTTCAGCAGCCCCTGGGCGGAGCAGTGTCCCTGGGTACAGGCAGTCCCTATCCGCATTCGATCATCCTTACCGTTGAGGCTGCGGGCGGTGTGGAACCATATACCTATGAATGGCATTTCCGGTATACCGATGTAGATGAAGCCATGGATGCAGGAACCATCAGCGGCATGATCTCAGCCTCCCAGGAAATCCTGGACGAGGTTGTGGAAGGCTACCAGAATGCGAAGGAAAACTGGGCCGGCGTCTGGTCGGATCTGTATGAGAAGATCCATGGCGAAAAACCGGAAACGGCATCTCCGGGAGAAGGCACCGGCGCGACGGAAGCAGAGATGCTTCTCTGGGATGTTCTGAACGTCAATGATAATGCATTTTCCATCGGCTATGGTCCTGCCTTTGAAGGCCATGGCGGAAATACCTATTACTGTGTGGTCACGGACGCGACGGGAAAGAAGATTGTATCAGATCCGGCGGAAGTAAGGTATGCGATCAGCATCGAAAGCACATATGCCAATCCGAACAAAAACTACGCTCTGGGGGAAGATACCCTGACCTGCAATGATATACACGGAACAGAGCCGATCACCTATCGCTGGTATCTCGATGACGGCAGTGCAGAGGGGATTCCCATGGAAGAGATGAGCGGCAAGACAGCTCAGGTACCTTACCCGGGTAATTATTACTGTATCGCAGAAGATGCTTCTGGTGATACTGCCCGTACGGAAACGGCTGTCGTATATGAAGCTGATGAATTCCGGATCGCAGGCACAGGCAAATCAGCGGATATCCGGGAGGGAGAGGAAGCGATCCTGTCCGTTTACATCGAGGGCGGTGTAAAACCATATTCTGTGAACTGCTGGTATGTGGATGCCGACTGGAACCAGGAAGATCTGGGATACCTGGAAGGAAGCCTTGAGGGGGAGGATTCCCCCTGTCCCGGTTCAACCCTTTACAAAGTGTACACGCAGGATCCGGGGACCTTCTGGTTCTATATCAGTGACGCTGCGGGGAATGAACTGGAAACACAGATCGAAATAAAATACCGGCAGCTGGAGATCAGCAAACAGCCGGAGGGCGGAGTTCTTTCTTTAAACGGCCAGCATTACATGGAAGTAGAGATGGCCGAAGGAACAGAACCTTTTACTTATGAAATATACCGGATCCCCCTCGGATGGGAGAAAGACGGATTTGATACCGGAGAACTGTTTTCCTCTTCCGAGTCTCCTTCGATCGTCATTACGGAACCTGATACCTATTACTTCATTATACATGATGCGGAAGGCAGATGGGCGCGGTCGGATTACGCTGTCGTGAAGCCATATGAAGTGAATATTACAATTTCAGGGAACCCGCAGATCTCGGTTGCAGGTTCCTATACCGAACTGGATGTCTCCGTATCAGGCGGAGAAGGACCTTATACTTATCAATGGGAGAGGTATGAGAACTCCCTTTACGAAGACGTTGATATACAGCCGGATGATCCTGACGCACTCATTAAGAATAATGGGAAGAGACTGAGGATCAAAAAGCCCGGATGGTACACCTGTACTGCAACGGATGTAAACGGGGTGCCTGCAGCGCAGTCCGTAAATGTGGTCTATATCGGCAAGGACCCGCTGATCATAAAGGAACCGGAAGATGCTCTGCTTCCGGCGGTCAGTCTCAGTTTTCAGTCGGCAACCCTGACCTGTGAAGCTGTTTCCGGATCAGGAGATGACAGTGTCCTTACGTATGACTGGCAGAAAAAGGGGGAGAACGGGTGGAGTACTGTTTATACCGGAAAAGAATACGACCTGCAGGAGGATGGCACTGTCGAAGGACAGATCAGCGGTTTCTATCGCTGTGAGGTAACCGATACTCAGACAGGCAGGGCTAAGGTCAGCACAGAAGCTTTTGTCCGTCTGGAACTGGAATGTGTCAGAGCAGAACAACTCGATACTTCCACGGTTGTATTTGAATTCGCAGGCGGAAAAGCACCATATCAGGTTCGAAGCGATCTGTGTTCATTTTATGATGAAGGCGCCATTGAACGTTATTGGAGCGACAACCGACAGACAATAACGGATCCGGATGATCTGAATTTTACATTTGATGACGTAAATACCTATACCAGATTTTCCGCTACGGAAGAGTATTACTTCCATGTTCATGTGGAAGATGCAGTCGGACAGGAATGCGATAAAGTGATCCCGTTTAAATGGTATTGACAGCCATGATGAAGCGGAATCACAGACAGTATTATACGGAGGAACAGAAATGAAGATTAAAAGAATGATAGCCTTATCGATCACATTTATCCTGCTCGCAGGCCTGACAGTATCTGCAGCTCCGGAAGAGCCGGAAATCGACCCGGCTGAACTGGAAGAGGTGCTTCCGGAACTGCCCGGTCCGGAAGAGGAACTCTGGGGAGACTGGTTCGGGAGTCTCCATGGCCTGTCTCTTGTTCTGAGTTTGCAGGAAGACGGAAGCTATACGCTGACTTATCCGGAAACATCAGAAGAACCGGTGCAGGGTGTCTGGACATTGGAGGATGGGTTTATCTATATGGACGGTGAGGAGATTCCTTCCCTATCTGTCCTTCGTGATCGCCTGTCCTGGACAGCACCGGGCATTTTCCTGGAAAGGGACATGCCGGAAGGTTATGTTCCTGCCGAAGTAAATACGGAAGCAGTACAGGAAGATTTCACCGGTTACTGGGAAAGTGCCTATTTCGACCTGAATGGTGTGTTGGTTCCTGCTTCTGATCTGCAGGACGATACATTCCTTTATATCGAAGGCACGAATGCTGCCCTGGGAGGTTCTGTTTTTGGCGATGTGATCGCGGAATTAACATTTACAGACGGAGCTATGATCCACGAGGAGAGTGATGGAAGCAGCAGCGTTCGGATCGAAATGCAGCTTTTGCAGGATGGGTTCCTATTAGTGACTCTCACTTCGGAAATGGCTGCAGATGAAGATGCATCCGCCCTGAAGATCATTCTGGTCCCGGCCTACAACGAGTATGCCGAATCAAGACTGTCCCAGGAATGATAGTTGAAGAGTTTATGCGTGAAGATAAAAGGAGGAGAGAACATGAAGAAAAAGATCATCACGATCCTGCTGGCAGCTGTGCTTTCTTTGTCCCTTTCTGCAGCAGCGCTTGCTGCACAGGCGGAAGAAACACAGGAACAGACCGGAGAGCTGTCATTTACCACCATTGACGGAACACAGTGGTCCATATCCTGTCCCCCGGAGTTTTCCTATGATGAAAACGAGTCCTATCAGGGTGGCATGGGGCAGAAAAATGAGAAAAAGCATGGAGTGATCTCAGGCGATTTCAAGATCGGGATCTGTGACGGAGAACTCTATACGAATGTTTACGAAGATGTGGCAGCGCTAAATGCACAGTTCAAAAAGGCAGATATCTATGAGGAACGGACAGTCGGTGGTGTGAATGCTTACATTTCCCAGAATAAAGATGCGTCCATGAAAGTGGTCCTGGCTTATCAGGAACCTTATTACATCTGTCTCAATTTCTTCAGTGAGACGGGTGAATATCAGAAGCTTTATGAGAGCGAAGCATTTCAGAAGATCCTGGATTCCATTGCCTTCGGCGGAGTTGAAGAAAAGGCAGCCCTTACTTCTGACCAGGGGTATCTTACCGTAACGCCGGTCGGGGCCTGGTTCCAGGGAGAGTCCAAATACAATCAGGCCATTACCCTTTATAACGACAGTATCGGTCCTGTTACCTTTGCAGTGTTTGACGACAGTCAGTTAAGCACCGTGGAAAAACTGAAAGAATACACGTTGACGGGTTATTCCAGCTACAGCTTCGAGGAAAAGACCATCGGCAATAACACCTTTGAAGTGCTCGATGCGGGCAGCGTGTCATATCTGGTCGCGCCGACTTCTTCCGGCAAAGGCCTTAGGATCGAGCTGAGAAACTGTACATTGGAACAGGCAGAGGAACTGCTGGAAACGGTGGAGATCAAATAAGGAGTTCAAAAGACGGAGGTATATCATGGGATTTACAGATACTTTGAAAGCTGCAATGGATACTACCAGAAAATATCAGCTGAGCAGAACAATGACCATCGACGAAGTGTATCAGCTTCTTGTTTCGGCCGGTCTGGACCCGGCGGATGTCGGCAGCTTTGAGCTTAAAAAGGGGCTGGGAGGGAAAAGCATCGTATTTTCCGGCGGCACCATTGCTTATCCGACGCTTACCGTTCACGGAAGCGAAGCAAGACTTCAGAAGATCATAAAGCAAAAGGGCAAAGGCCAGTTCAGTGTTCTGGGAGTAAGGATTCCCAACGGAGATACGCCATGGTCCAGAATGAGCGAAGCCGATCAGGGAAGCGCTTATTTTAAGTCCGTAGGGGATACACTGAACAGTATTTTGAAATAACAGGCTGCAGAAAGGGAATATGTAGGAAAGGTGAAATATATGAAACACAGAAAAAACCAGCTTTCAGGAAGAAGGGATCCTATGAGGCAAATACATAAACTGCTTGCTGTGATCATAGCGATTATGGCCTGTGTGCTGGTATGTCCTGCAAGCACCTGGGCGGATGCGGATGTATGTCCAAACAGTGAAAATGGAGAGCATGAATGGGTGTATTATAATTCAGCTGACTGTGTCTATGAAGGGACCGGGTCCTGGCAATGCATCTACTGTTATAAAGAAAGGGATGTTGAGGTCACTCCTCCTCTCGGGCATGATTATATTGCTGAAGAAACGACGCCGGCGACATGTGAAGCATCAGGTGTTATGACTTATACCTGCACACGCTGCGGCGACAGCTATAGGGAGACGATCCCCGCCACCGGTCATGTCTGGGACAACGGAACTGTAACCAGGGAACCCGGATGCGAGGAACCGGGGGAGATCATATATACCTGTGTTGTCTGCGGGGGAACGATAATAAACAGCATCCCGCCCTTCTACCATGATTTTTCCGGTGAGGGGGTCATAACAAAGGAAGCAGACTGTCTGTCAACGGGAATTATAGCCTATACCTGTAAAAACTGCGGAGAAGTGTATGAAGAGACCATTCCGATCGGCAGCCACAACTGGGATGCAGGCACAGTGACGCAGCCGGCGACCTGCACGGAAAACGGAGTTTATACCTATACCTGCACTGTTTGCGGAACAACCAGGACAGAAACGATCGCGGCTTACGGCCATACCCCGGTGACGGTTGCCGGATGGCCGGCCACCTGTACGGCTTCCGGTATGACAGAAGGAAGCAGCTGTTCTGTATGCGGAGCTGTTCTGACTGCCCAGACTGAGATCCCGGCCACCGGTCACAACTGGGATGAGGGCAAAGTGACGCAGGAAGCTACCTGTACGGAAAACGGAGTATATACCTATACCTGCCACAATTGCCCGAAAACCTTGAGTGAATCCATCCCGGCAACAGGACATGACTGGAACAACGGTGTGGTGACCCGGGAACCGAAGGGGTTTGATCCGGGGATCAAGACCTATACCTGCTCGAATTGCGGGGAGACCCGGGGGGAAGAGATCTCGCCGGCAAAAGGGCTTTTCAGCAAGCTGAGGAACAGCCCTCCCGGAGGGATGGGACCGGACCCCCTGGCCATTTTGGAAGACCCTCAGGGAGGGGCTGTGGCAAGAGGCTCCGGCAGCATATATCCCCTGACACATATGATGTCGGTCCTGGCGGAAGGCGGAATAGAACCCTATTCCTATGAATGGCACGAACGTTCTACCGCTCTGGATGCAGAAATGGATGAGGAGAAGATTGCTGGCATCACCGGTGCTACGGAAGAAATCCTGAAGGATATCGTGGATGGATACCAATGGGCGATGGAAAACTGGTGTGCCGCATGGACTTATCTGTACGAAAGGATCCATGGAGAGATCCCGGAGTACGAAGGGGAAGCCATCTCGGCGGGCGACCAGAAGCTCTGGGATCTTCTGAGTGTCAATGATCATATTTATGAAGGGACATATTTTGATAAACCGACTTTTATCGGAAGCGGCGGACACACATATTACTGCGTGGTCACGGACGCAGTCGGGGAAAAGGCTGTATCAGAACTGGCGGAAGTGAGGAATGCCGTCAGCATCCAGACCGAATACGGCAATCTGAATAAAAACATGTTCAGCGGGAACAATAGCCTTTTCTGTAATGATATCGACGGAACAGATCCCAGGACCTATCAATGGTACATGGATGACGGAAGCGAAGAAGGCGTTCCTCTGGAAGGAATGACGTCATCTATACTTACGGTGCCTTCTTCGGGACGGTATTTCTGCATTGTTACCGATGCCTATAC
>R26__coassemble_1373_pt1 | contig 12316 bp, 13 predicted proteins | sample R26__metabat2_high_PE_046 | metagenome-assembled genome bin R26
TTTCGTATCAGTCTTTTGCTACGAAGAGAGGAAAAATGATTCTTTCGTATCAGGTTTTGCTACGAAGAAAACAAAAAACCGTATTTTGTATCAAATATTTGATACGAAGCAATAGTTTTTTTCCTCTTCGTATCATCGCTTGATACGAAAGAAAGTTTTTCTTTCTCTTCGTATCATTTCCTTGCAGCCGACAGACTTGCCAAACCATCGCAGGCGGTTATAATAAAAAAGGTGAAATGATAATGACAGATCAAAGTTTTTATTCCCTGAATCAGTATCTGAAAGAACGCTTCCATGAAAAGGTCTACAAACTGGCCCTTCATGGCGGGGAAACCTGCCCGAACCGCGATGGTTTGACAGGACATGGCGGCTGCATTTTCTGCGGGGAGGGAAGCGGCAGTTTTGCCAGCGAAACGATAGACGAGGCCATCGGCCGGTTGTCGCAGAAACAAATCGGCAGCAGATACATAGCCTATTTTCAGAGCTATACCGCAACTTATCGGATGACAAAACAGCTGGTAAGCAGAATGCTTGAAGCGGCAGAAGATGAAAGGATCGCAGCCGTTTCCATTGGAACCAGACCGGACTGCCTGGAAGCAGATGTTATGGAGGTGCTGGGTGAACTGGTACAGAAGAAGCCTCTCTGGGTGGAGCTGGGACTTCAGACGATCCACCCTGCAACTGCAGCGCTTATCCGAAGAGGATATGATCTGCCGGCCTTTGAAACGGCAGTGAAAAAACTGAGAACTGCCGGGATCGATGTGATCGTTCATCTGATCCTGGGACTGCCGGGAGAAACAAAAGAGCAGATGCTGGAAAGTGTGAAATATCTGAACCGATGGGATATTCAGGGAGTAAAACTCCAGCTCCTGCATGTGCTGCGAGGGACAGATCTGGGAAGAATGTTCGAAGACGGTGAGATTACCGGGAATCCTGAAGAGTATCCCTTTTCCCTGGAAGAATATGCACAGCTGATCGGTGCGTGTATCAAAAATCTGCGGTCTGATATCGTGGTGCACCGTATTACCGGGGACGCGCCGAAGAAGGATCTTTTGGCGCCATTGTGGAGTGCAGACAAGAAGAAGGTCCTGAACACGATCCATCAGTACCTGAAGCAGCAGAAGATCCGGCAGGGAGAAGAATGGCAGAAGTAAACATAACATTTGCAGCAGAAAATGAAGAAAGGTACAAAAGATGCTGGAATCCAATACAGTCGTGACATTGAAAAAAGGAGAAGGAAGAACGATCAAAGCAGGAGGCGCCTGGATCTATGACAATGAGATTGCTTCCATTACAGGGGCCTTTAAAAACGGAAGTATTGTAAGGGTACAGGACTTTGACGGCTATCCCATGGGAAAAGGATTTATCAATCAGAATTCCCATATCCGGGTTCGCATGCTCACCAGAAAAGAAGAACCTGTAGATGAAGCATTTCTGGAACAGAAGATCCGCAGGGCATGGGAATTTCGAAAAACCGTTATGTACGGAGGAAATGATACCGCCTGTGAAGAGATTGGCAGTGATGCGCTTTTTGCAGGCAGGACAGGAAGAAAGGATCTGAACTGCTGCAGGCTGATTTTCGGGGAAGCCGACGGATTCCCCGGGCTCGTCGTAGATAAATATGCCGATGTGCTTGTAGCGGAATGCCTGGCACTGGGCATGGAGTTCCTGAAAGCGGACATCCTCAGGATCCTGGTGGAAGTCCTGAAAGAAGACGGGATCATCATAAGAGGGATCTATGAACGCTCTGACGCTCCGGTACGGAAAAAGGAAGGCCTTGAGCCGTATAAGGGATTCTTCGGCGGGGAATTTGAAACTGATGTGGAGATCACGGAAAACGGGATACGTTATCTGGTGGATGTGGTGAACGGGCAGAAAACGGGATTTTTCCTGGATCAGAAATACAACCGTCTTGCCATGCAGCGGATCTGCCGGGGAAAAGAAAAGGTGCTGGACTGCTTTACGCATATGGGAACATTTGCCCTGAATGCGGGACTGGCCGGAGCAAAAGATGTCCTGGGGCTGGATATTTCAGACTATGCCGTCAGTCAGGCCAGGAAAAATGCTGCCCGAAACCATCTGGCTGACCGGGTACATTTCCGTGCAGCAAATGTTCTGGATGAACTTCCGAAGCTCTATGAGCAGGGAGAACAGTTTGATGTTGTCATTCTTGATCCGCCGGCGTTCACCAAATCCAGAGAAGCAACGAAAAACGCCATAAAAGGATACCGGGAGATCAATCGCAAAGGCATGCTGCTGGTAAAGGACGGAGGTTATCTTGCCACCTGTTCCTGTTCTCATTTTATGACACAGGAGTTGTTTACAAAGACCATCGGACAGGCGGCAGTCAGTGCGCACAAGGCTTTGCGGCAGGTGGAATTCAGGACCCAGGCACCGGATCATCCGATCCTTTGGAATGCACAGGAAAGCTATTATCTGAAATTTTATATTTTCCAGGTATTGACATTAACGCGTTAAAGTACTAGTATAGCCTTCAAATCGGGAGACCTTTATGAAACAGATCAATTTCGCATATTTTAATGACGCATTTGCTTATTACTTTTTCAGAAATGATTAAGTATCTGTTTGTGCAGTCAGAATATTGTGAAATCGGACAATACAAAGCTTCACAGACAGATGTGAAGCTTTTTTATTTGCCGTAACGGAGTAAGAAAGGACTTCAGAAAATCAAACATACCCGGAGGAACAAAGATGAAAAAGAAAATCACAGCAGTATTCGGTATTCTTATGGCAGTTTTACTGATCGGCAGTTTTGCTGCTTATGCAGGTGAAACACAGGACGACGTTTTTACAGTGGGTATCTGCCAGCTGGTGCAGCATAATGCCCTTGACGCAGCAACACAGGGGTTTAAGGATGCCCTGATCGAAGAACTTGGAGAAGACCATGTGGTATTCGATGAACAGAACGCAGCCGGCGACAGCGCTACCTGCGCAACGATCACCGCAGGATTTGCGGCAAGCGAAGTGGACCTTATCATGGCCAATGCCACTCCAGCCCTTCAGGCAGCGACTTCCGCAACCAATGAGATCCCCGTGCTGGGAACCTCTGTAACAGACTACGGCACGGCACTGAATCTGAAAGATTTTTCCGGAACTGTGGGAGGAAATGTATCCGGTACCAGCGATCTGGCGCCGCTTGATCAGCAGGCACAGATCATCCAAGAACTCTTCCCGGAAGCGAAGACAGTCGGTATCATGTACTGTTCCGGTGAAGCCAACTCTGTATACCAGGCTGATACGATCCGTGGATTCCTGGAAGAAATGGGTTATACAGTGGATGATTACACGTTCGCGGATTCCAATGATGTGGCGTTCGTCACACAGTCTGCCTGCGATGAATGTGATGTGATCTTTATCCCGACAGACAACACGGCAGCTTCCTGTACTTCTGCCATCGATGCGGTAGCCCGTCCGACAGGCACGCCGATCGTCTGCGGGGAAGAGAGCCTGTGTTCCGGTTGCGGCGTTGCGACTCTGACGATCAGCTACTATGATCTCGGAAAGGTAACCGGACAGATGGCAGCAAAGATCCTGAAAGGCGAGGAAAACATTTCTGAAATGCCGATCCAGTGGGCATCTGAAACCGTAAAGAAATACAACGTAGAGATCTGCGAAGACCTTGGGATCGAGATTCCCGAAGGATATGAAGCGATCGAGATCAATACAGAGGAATAAACAATGAGCATTACATCATTCATGGCAGCTCTTTCGCTGGGGAATCTGGTCAACAGACTCCCCAGCGGTGTATCCCAGGGGATCATCTGGGGAATTATGGCGCTGGGCGTATATGTGACGTTCCGCCTTCTGGATATTGCAGACCTTAGTGTAGACGGAACCTTTACGACCGGCGCGGCAGTAACGGTCATGCTGACGTTGGCAGGTTTTCCTGCATGGACAGCGACTCTGATCGCGATCGCGGCTGGATTGGCGGCAGGAATGATCACAGGACTTCTGCACACGAAACTGGGAATCCCGGCAATCCTGTCCGGTATCCTGGTGCAGTTTGCCCTGTATACGGTGAATCTCAGGATCATGGGAATGGCAGCCAACAAATCCGTCAATCCGGATCAGTTCCATCTGGTCCTGACCATGAGAAATGTACCGCTGTCGATCCTGGTCGGCGGCCTGATCGCGGTTGTCGTGATCGTTCTGATGTACTGGTATTTCGGAACAGAGCAGGGCAGTGCGATCCGTGCAACTGGCTCCAGTCCTCAGATGAGCAGGGCACTTGGCATCAATACAAATACCATGAAGATCATCGGACTGTCCCTGTCTAACGGTCTGGTCGCTCTGGCCGGAGGACTTATGGCGCAGTATCAGGGATACTCTGATATCAATATGGGACGTGGAGCGATCGTGATCGGTCTGGCAGCAGTTATCATCGGAGAAGGGATCTTTGACGCCATTTTCCGGAAAGGCGCATCGTTCTATGTGAAACTGGCATTTGTCATACTGGGCGGGATCCTGTATTACATCATCATGATCATTATCCTGTGGCTGAAACTGGATCCGAATGATCTGAAACTGTTTACGGCATTGATCGTTGCCATCTTCCTGGCTGTTCCGTATATCAGGAAAATATCAGGAGAATCCTTTGCCAAAGCCGGCAAGGTGAGTCTGAAATGGCTGAAAAAATAACCCGCAGAGGATGAAGAATATGTTAGAAGTGATACATGTCAGCAAGACATTCAATAAAGGAACCATTAATGAAAAGAAAGCATTGATCGACGTCAGCCTGCGGCTGGAATCCGGTGAATTTGTCACTATGATCGGAGGCAACGGAGCCGGCAAATCCACTCTGCTGAACGCTGTGGCAGGCTCATGGCCGATCGATGAAGGAGCGATCGTGCTTGACGGCACCAACATCACCGGGATGCCGGAACATAAAAGAGCTCCTCTGATCGGCAGGGTTTTCCAGGATCCCATGATCGGAACCGCGCCGAATATGGAACTGCAGGAAAACCTCGCCCTGGCATACAGAAGAGGTAAAAAGAGGACTCTCCGGTGGGGGATCACCGCAAAGGAAAAAGAATATTATAAAGAGCGCCTGGCAACCCTGAATCTTGGATTGGAGGATCGGATGAGCACTCATGTGGGACTGCTGTCCGGCGGCCAGAGGCAGGCGGTCACGCTGCTGATGGCTGCGCTGCAGAAACCGAAGCTCCTTCTGCTGGATGAACACACAGCGGCGCTGGATCCGAAAACAGCCGAAAAGGTCCTGGCTTTTTCCGACCGTATCGTGAAGGAGTTCAGCCTGACGACCCTGATGATCACCCATAATATGACAGATGCCATCGAACATGGTTCCCGTCTGATCATGATGGATGAAGGCCAGATCGTGTACGATATCAGCGGTAGGGAGAAAGCGGATCTTAAGAAAGAAGACCTGATTTCCAAATATAAGATCTGATAAGTGGATGGTGTCTGAAAAACTTTCCGGGAAAACAATCAGCGAATGCGTTTTCCGGGAAAGTTTTTTCAGACACCGGTTCATTTTATTATGGATTTTACAGTTGACAACAGCTGTTTCCTTCTATATAATTCTTTCTTGTGACGGCGTGTTTTGGATGTAAGCCGACAGCCCCGGTAAGGCATTTGCAGAGCATCGTCGGAAGTAAAATGTATATAACGGTTTTCGCAAGGAAACCAAAGACATTTAGGAGGAAAAGAATGAAGACATTTATGGCTAATCCGGCAACCATTGAGAGAAAATGGTATGTAGTTGATGCTACAGGACTCACACTGGGTCGTCTCTCAAGTGAGGTTGCTAAAATTTTGCGCGGAAAAAACAAACCGATCTTTACACCGCATGAAGACACCGGTGATTACGTGATCATCGTAAATGCGGAGAAGATTGCTGTGACCGGCAAAAAACTCAACCAGAAGATCTACTACAATCATTCCGATTATGTCGGAGGAATGAAAGAGACCGATCTGAAGACCATGCTGGCGAAGAAGCCGGAAAGAGTTATTGAACTTGCAGTTAAGGGTATGCTTCCAAAGGGACCTCTTGGACGTTCCATGATCAAGAAACTGTTTGTTTACGCAGGACCGGAACACAAGCATCAGGCTCAGAAGCCGGAAGCATTATCATTATAAGCTGAAAGGAGGAAATAACAATGGCAAAATTCTACGGAACCGGAAGAAGAAAAAAGAGTATCGCCAGAGTCTATCTGGAGCCGGGCAAAGGTACGATCACCATCAACAAGAGAGCTCTCGATGAGTATTTCGGACTTGAGACCCTGAAAGTTATCGTTTGCCAGCCTCTTGAAGCTGTTAATGCAACCGATAAGTATGATGTTACCGTTACGGTAAAGGGCGGCGGATTTACAGGCCAGGCCGGTGCTGTCAGACATGGTATCGCAAGAGCACTCTGTGATGCTGATTCCGACAATCGTCCGGTACTGAAAAAAGCAGGATATCTTACCAGAGATCCTCGTATGAAAGAAAGAAAGAAATACGGCCTCAAAGCCGCACGTCGCGCACCTCAGTTCAGCAAGAGATAGTTCTTCGCACATCTATATCTGCAGCATATACTCCCTGGGATCTTCCAGGGAGTATTTTGTAAAAAATGGTTTTGCAAACCTGGCATATGTGAAATAAAGAAATATGTTTCGATTTAATACAAGAAAGAAAAAACCTAAACTATATCACGAATTGATCATACTGGGGATCGCTGTCATTTTGATCATACTGGCATCACTGTTTGGCGGGGCGTACAGTATTCGGATCACCATGGTGATCGAGTCAGTGTTTTTTGCAGTCACAACCTTCGTTTTCTTTGATGCATTCCGAAAGCAGGTTCAGTACAATCCTTATTCGTACAACACGATCTTTTATTTCGGGTTTGGCCTGTTCCTTCTGAGCGTAATGATCGAGGTCATTGTTGCAGCGGTGCAGAGTTTTCAGTATCCGGATCTGTATCAGGAACTGGCGAGCGTTGTTGCGATCCTTTCCGGTTCTGCTGTTAACTATATGATCATTTCCCTTCCTTTCGTTCTGGCATTTTCCATCGCATTGTTCATATCCAATATCTCGCTGATCCGGCATGAAACCCGCAGAATACAGAATTTCCTGGGAATGATCCTGGCAGTTCTTATGCTGGCAGGAGAAGCTGTTGTAATAGGATTTGGATTTTATTTGTCAGGATCGCAGCTGGAAGTGATGATCTATGATACCGTGATCCATTTCCTGGCAGCCTTGTATCTGTATTTCGAATGTATGCTGATCGGATCGATCGTGGCGGGAATGATGACAGCTTTCTACCGGCCGGATACCGATGCGGATTATATGATCATTTTGGGATGCAGGGTAGGACCGGATGGAAAACCTTATCCGCTCCTCAGGGGCAGGATCGACAAAGCGCTGGAGTTTTATCACCGGCAGTTGAAAGAAACCGGAAAAGCGCTCTTCTTTGTGCCATCCGGAGGCAAAGGTTCCGATGAATCGGTTTCCGAATGTGAATGCATGAAACAGTATCTGCTTGAACATGGAGTGCCGGCAGAACAGATCCTGGAAGAGAACCGGGCGGAAAATACCTATGAGAATATGCTGTTTTCCAAAAACATGATCGAAGAGCAGAATCCTGACGCCAAAGTGCTTTTCTCTACGACCAATTATCATGTATTCCGCAGCGGCCTGATGTCCCGTCGGGTAAAGATGCGGGCTATCGGGATCGGTGCCAGAACGAAATGGTACTTTTGGCCGAATGCTTCCGTCAGGGAATTCTTCGGACTTCTCCAGGGACATAAGCTGAAGCAGATCCTGGTACTGGCAGGACTGATCCTGTCATTTGTAATCCTGACGATATTAAGCTACTGACAGCATCCTGTGGATCATTTCACAGATGCCGGATGATAGGAGGCAGAACTATGAATCGTAACAGACCTTCCATGGACGAGTGGATCGAGGAAGCAAAACAGGATCCTTCCTCACAGAAATGCGGGATGTATCTGTTTCATAACGGAACGGTCAGAAATACGCCGAAAGCAGTGGTCCGGGATCTGCCGGATGCCGAACAGGCGGCTCGACTGGAAGTGTCCGGGATGGAATTTACCTGCGACTGGCAAAAGGTGGAACAGGCAAGAGAAAAGGCTCTGAAACTCCCCGGAATTTATTATGTCCGTATCTGGCTGAATGAAGGGGTCCTGAAAACAGGGGACGATATCATGCTGGTGCTGATTGGCGGGGATATCCGGCCGAATGTCGTGGAATGTCTCCAAACCCTTGTGGGGGAGATCAAAAACCACTGTGTGACAGAGAAAGAAATATATAAGGAAAGAAAAGGATGATCGATCATCACGATATTACAAGAGACGAATTTATGCTGCATGGGCCGCTGAGCCACCACGGGTATGACTGGTGGTGGCATTCTTTTACAGCGCAGGATGCGGAAACCGGGGAAGACAAGCCCTTTTTTATTGAGTTTTTTACCTGCAATCCGGCGTTGGGAGAAGCTGTGCCGGTATTGGGACAGCTTCCTGCCAACCAATCATCCGGAAAACGCCCTTCTTATCTGATGGTGAAGGCGGGATGCTGGGGAGACGATCATAGTCAGCTGCATCGTTTCTTCGCCTGGAAGGATGTAAACATGCATGGGACGGCACCGTATCGGATCGAGGCAGCAGACTGTCTGGCTTCCGAAGATATTCTGAGAGGAAGCATCTGCATTTCCCCGGAGGAGGCTGCAAAGCATCCGGAATGGATGTGTGACGCAGGGGACCTGCGCTGGGATCTTACGGTGGATAAGCAGATCGCCTTCAACGTAGGATATGGCGCCAGCAGGCCGTTAAGGGATATGGAAGCATTTGCCATGTACTGGCATGCGGAGGGGATGAAAACCCTATACACCGGAACGATCCTCTGGAATGGAAGAAAATACAATGTGATCCCGGAAAAGAGTTTTGGCTATGCGGATAAGAACTGGGGGCGGGATTTTACCAGCCCCTGCGTATGGCTGGCTTCCAGCTGCCTGCGCAGCAAAAAGACCGGGAAGATGCTGAAAAACAGTGCCTTTGATATTGGCGGCGGCCGTCCCAAGATCTATTTCGTGCCTTTGGACAGAAGACTTTTGGGAGCTTTCTGTTATGAAGGCAAAGAATATGACTTTAATTTTTCCCATCTGTGGCTGAATGTAAAGACTACGTTCAGTTTCGAAGAAAGGGAAGAGGAGGTGATCTGGCATGTATGCCAGGAAAACCTTCATGCTTTGATGGAGACAGAGATCCACTGTCTGAAAAAGGATATGCTCCTTGTCAATTACGAAGCTCCGGACGGCAGCAAAAAACATAACCGCCTGTGGAACGGCGGAAACGGATGGGGAACGGTCCTTTTATATGACAAAGAGAACGGAAAGCCGCTCCTGATCGATGAGATCGAAGCCACCCATGTCGGGTGTGAATACGGAGAATATGATCAATAAATAATTTTAATTTCTGATCTCATGAGAACTTTTGTTTGCTCTTGACTTTAGCAAGGTAAAGTAGTAGCATACTGAACATATAGACAATAAATCTAAATGTGAGGTGGAACATGAAATCTGTAAAACTTTTTGCGATCGTAAGCGTATTATGTATGACACTGCTGGCGGGATCCCTGACTGTCTTTGCCGGAGAAGCTGCTGATTCGGATCTTTCGGCGATCAAGGAAAAAGGCGTGATCGTCGTCGGTATCACCGATTTTGCCCCGATGGATTATAAAGACGACAACGGAGAATGGATCGGTTTTGACGCGGATCTTGCTTTACTCTTCGCGCAGGAGATCGGTGTGGATGTGGAATTTCAGGAGATTGACTGGGACAACAAGATCCTCGAGCTTAATGCAGGCTCTGTTGACTGTATCTGGAACGGTATGACCCTGACAGAAGAGGTGGATGCCGCAATGGAATGCACCGGCACTTATGCTCTGAACGCCCAGGTTGTTGTCATGAAAGCAGATGCCCTGGCAGAGTATCCTGATGTGGAAAGCATGAAAGAACTCAGCTTCGCTGTTGAAGCAGGTTCTGCAGGAGAAGCTGTTGCGGCAGAAGCCGGGCTGGAGGTCAACTCTGTCCAGAACCAGGCAGCGGCACTGATGGAAGTGGCAGCAGGTACTTCCGATGCCTGTGTGATCGACAAGACCATGGCAGATGCCATGACCGGGGAAGGAACAAGTTATGCAGAGCTTGGCTATGCAGTAGCGCTGTCCAGCGAAGAATATGTTGTAGGTTTCAGAAAGGGTTCTGATGCCGCAGCAGTCCTCGACGAGATGATCACAAAATGGATCCAGGACGGTACCCTGGCAGATCTTTCCGCAAAATATGACAACGCTGTTTCCGTTGCAGAAGCAGCAGAGGATGCCGTAGAGGAAAGTGAACCGGAAAGCAAATAAACGGTCTGTTCGATAATATAAAAGGTTTTTCAAGTTCGAGAAAATATGTTTGTGAGCCGAGCTATCTGCCCGGCTCACAAACTGTTCTACAGGCGGGAACGATTATGTTTGGAAGTGTCTTAAGTGCTCTGAGTGTGGGCTTTTTAAAAACGCTGGAAATCTTCGGGCTGACGCTGGTCGGCGCGATTCCATTGGGTCTGCTCATCTGCCTTGGCTCTATGAGCCGGCTGCAGCCGTTAAAATATGTGATCCGATGTATCGTGTGGGTGATCAGGGGAACTCCTCTGATGCTGCAGCTGTTGGTCATCTACTATGGCCCCGGGCTGATCCTGGGAGATAACTGGTGGGGCAGCGGAGAGCATGGACGTTTTGTGGCAACGATCGCAGCTTTTATCATCAACTATGCCTGCTATTTTTCCGAGATATTCAGAGGCGGCATTCAGTCGATCCCGGTGGGACAGAATGAAGCGGGATATGTACTTGGTCTGACAAAATCACAGATTTTTTTCCGTATCACCCTTCTGCAGGTGATCAAAAGGATCGTACCGCCTATGTCCAATGAGATCATCACTCTTGTAAAAGACACGTCGCTGTCCAGGATCATTGCCCTGCAGGAACTGATCTGGGCCGGTCAGTCTTTTATGAAAAGCGCCGGGATCATCTGGCCGCTGTTTTTCACGGGTATCTACTATCTGGCTTTCAGCGGACTCCTGACGATCCTTTTTAACCGAATCGAAAAGAAACTGGAATTCTTCCGGGTATAATAAGCAGTTGGTAAGAGCGAGGCGTATCCATGGCATTATTGCAAGTTGAGAATCTGAAAAAAAGTTTCGGCAAACATACGGTTCTGAAAGGGGTCAGTTTTTCCCTGGACAAAGGGCAGACACTGTCTGTGATTGGGCCGTCCGGAGGTGGAAAGACGACGATCCTCAGGTGTTTGAATTTTCTGGAGATCCCGGATGAAGGCGTGATCCGCGTTGGGGATGAAGTGATCTTCAATGCTGCGGATTCCAGGACTCTTTCAGAAAAAGAGATCCGGAAGAACAGACTCCATTTCGGCCTTGTGTTCCAGGATTTCAATCTGTTTCCGCAGTATACAGCACTGGGTAATGTTTCCCTGGCGCCGAAACTCCAGGCCGGAAAGGATTCTGCCGATCCTTCCCGCAGAGTCAAGACCACAGAAGAGATCGAAGCATATTGTCTTGAGATTTTGAGCAGAGTAGGACTGGCAGATAAGAAAGACAACTATCCTCATCAGCTTTCCGGAGGTCAGAAACAGAGGGTTGCCATTGCGAGAGCTATGGCGATGAATCCGGAAATCCTGTTTTTTGATGAGCCCACCAGTGCACTGGATCCGGAACTGACAGGAGAAGTTCTGAAAGTCATCAAACAACTGGCAGACGAGAAGATGACCATGATCATCGTTACCCATGAAATGGGATTCGCGAAGAGTGTGTCGGACAAGGTCCTTTTTATGGACAATGGGGTGATCGCGGAAGAAGGAACGCCGGACAAAGTCTTCTATCATCCGGAGAATCAGAGAACGATCGATTTCCTGAAAAATTATACGGGAATAGAATAATGAGCTCCCGATTATTAAAAAAATAGAGTTGACAATCTGAACCGGATAGTGTATATTATTTATCGTTGCGAGAGCAATTAGCGATAGTGGCGTAGTTGGTAACGCGCGACCTTGCCAAGGTCGAGACCGCGGGTTCGAGCCCCGTCTATCGCTCACAGGACATCCGAAAGGATGTCCTTTTTGTTGCGCTTTTCGCAGCCGAAGTGGTTCTTAAATTGCCTTTATTCGGTAAGTATTCTTGAATCTGCCTTTTTTGAATAATGAGAACACTTGATATTCTTTATTTCAGATATTTAGAAATAAAAGAATATAAAGTGTTCTTTATTTCGGCAATTCAAATATTAG
>R26__coassemble_1389_pt1 | contig 12188 bp, 10 predicted proteins | sample R26__metabat2_high_PE_046 | metagenome-assembled genome bin R26
AGATCTCGCTTTTTTCAGCATAGTACGGAGCAAGCGTATAGTAATCCTGCCCGTCAGGGATCCCCTTCAGCGGAGGTTTTCCGATCTCTACAACACGACAGACGCCGGCATTTCCATATACAATTAAATCGCCAATCTTAAACACAAAGAATCCTTTCTGAAAAATGAAAACCTGATGCTTCAGATATGAAAACTCAATCAACATCAGATGGAGATGTGAATTATAACTCTGTCGTTATTATTCTATCATTTCTTGAAAGGAAACGTAAGTAAAAAATCCTCGTCAAAAATGCGAAAAAACTATTAAAAATAACCAATTTACGGGGTTTTTCAGCATTCAATTCAGCGCCGGGATAAAGGAGAAACCGACGGCGAACAGGATGGATGGGAGCATGTTTACCACCGAGATCTTTTTGTCACGGATCAGATTTAGTCCCACGACAAAGATCAGGACGGAACCAACAAAGGACAGATCCGTCAGAGCAAGATCTGTCATGATCGGCTTTATGAAAAAAGCGATCACGGAAATGACGCCCTGAAAGATCAGGACAGAAACAGCAGAAAATACACAACCCTTTCCGAGTGCACAGGTCAGTGCGCATATGGTGATCAGGTCCAGGATGGATTTCAGAAGAAGAATGGAAATATCACCGTACAGGATATCGTTCAGGGAACCAATGATCGCCATAGCCCCGATACAGACGGTACAGGAAGAAATGATGAAGGCATCCGTAAAGCCTTTATCAGCGTCGCTTTTTGATTTGGCTTTCAGCCAGTTTCCAAACCGCTCCAGGATTTTTTCCAGATCCAGTGCTGATCCGACGATCGTGCCCAAGGCAAGGGCAAGAGTCAGCAGCATGGATTTCTGGGTATCAAACCCGTTTCCGTTGATCACCAGCATTTTGGAGACCGCTCCCGCGATCCCGATGATCATCACACTGACACCATTGCACAGAACAAGGGATTCCTGCACTCTGGAAGGGATCAGCTTCCCAAATAAAATACCAATCAGGCCACCCACCAGGATCGCCGCTGTATTGATAATCGTACCTAAACCAAACATTTAAAATTACCTTCTGAACGTCATTGTAAATATGATCCTGTCATTGCCGCCGTATCGGCAGACGATCGATCCTCCGAAGCTTTCCATGATCGCCTGCGCAGCGGAAAGGCCGATCCCATTGCCTGTCTGATCACTGTACCGGGAAGAATCCGGTCTGTAAAACCGTTCAAATAGACGTTCCGGCTCACAATCCGGCAAAAGGTCCGTAAAGTTTTCACATTCCAGTTCTACCAGTCTTTCTTGCCCGGAAGCGATCACACTGAACTGAGTGTGATCTTTGGCGTATTTGACGGTATTATCGAAAAGGATGGAAAGAAGCTGGCTGAGTCTGCTCTTTTCTGCTTTGACAGTCAGATCTTCTTCGATCACTTCAAAAAGATATAGATCTTTTTTTGTAAACGACTCCTGGTACATCGCCAGGATCTCATGCAGCAGACTGCTCAGATCCACATCTGAAACTGCCTGTTCGCCGAAGCCCTCTTCTGCTCTTGCAAGAGTCAGCATATTATTCATCAGGATGGACAGACGCATGGTCTGATCCTTGATGTTAGTTGTCCACTTGTTTTCTCCGCCGTGAAGCTCCAGAACTTCTGTATTGGCCTGGATGATCGCCAGCGGAGTCTTGAGCTCATGACCTGCAAAGGTTACAAAATCCTTCTGCCGCTTCAGGTTCGCGGCGATCGGTTTGATGAACGTATTGGACAAAAGCAAAACCAGCAGAAGAAGGACACCGAAACACCCGATAAACAGGATGATCGAGATCAGGATCTCCCGTCTCTGGGTATCCAGTTCCCGCTCCCGGTTGAGGAAAATAAAGATGATATCCCGCTCTTCTCCCGGGACAGAAGTATACTTGTACCGGTCAAACCATCCTGCATAATGATCGATGCGGAACATCGTAAGCGCCATTTCCTGCGCCCTGTCTTCCTCTATATGGGAATCCCTTGACGCATCGGCGCTTTTCACGTTTCCTGAAGAATCTATCGTAACCGTAAAGTAAGTTGCCCGCCGGATATCATTACCATACGGATCCGGATAATTAAACCCGATCTGCACCTGGGGCTTGATATCTTCTTCACCGGGACCTGATTCCCCATCCGCCGGATCAGCATCCTGTTCCGGCGGCAGTTCTCCTTCCGAAGATTCTCCCTGACTGTCTGTTTTCAGATCATCATAATCCAGATCCATACTAAAATCCGATTTCAGTCCATAGAGCCTGGCTAACTCATCGAGGATCATATCAGAATGGGAATTCATATAAATATAATTGGATACATTCTGGATCACAAACAAAGCTACCAGAAGTACCGTGACAGCCACCATAGAAGTAAAGATAAATTTTTTCTTTAACGCTTTGATCATTTTGTGCCTTTACTTTGGATCGTATATCCGATATTTCTTCTGGCAGCTATTTCAATATCCGCATTCATGGCAGCCAGTTTTTTCCGCAGATAGGAGATATATACCCATACGATGCCAACCTCTGCATCCGTCTCATATCCCCAGACTTTCGTCAGCAGATCATCCGTGGACAGATACATTCCCTTGTTCATCATCAGAAGTTCCATGATCTGATATTCGATCTTGGAAAGCGTGTAGGACCTGTCCGGAGAACTCAGCTCGAAACTTGCCGTATTGAGGCTGATATTTCCGACGGTCATGATCTCGGGAGAATACTCCTCCCGCCTTCTCAGCATCGCTCTGACACGCGCCAGGAATTCTCCCATGGCAAATGGTTTCGCCAGATAATCATCCGCTCCGGAATCAAGGCCTAATATCCGGTCCTCCACTTCATTTTTGGCAGTCAGCATCATGACCGGCGTATGGATCCCCATGGCTCTGATCTTTTTGAGAACCTCCACACCGTTCATTTTAGGCATCATCACATCCAGGATAATGCCGTCATATTGTTCTGCCTTTATAAAATCGAGAGCTGCCTCCCCATCATAAACGGCATCCACCGTATACTTATGAAAAGTCAGGATATCCACGACCGCTTCCGACAGAGGTTTTTCATCTTCCGCATAAAGTAGTCTCATAACTTCTCTCTTTCATAAAGTTTGCCACTAATAGGTCTCATAATAATAGTCGTGTACTGCTTCGGCTACGTAATCTCCCATCAGGATATATCCATCTTCCGTCAGATGGAGCCGGTCGGAACCAAACAGTTCCCCGTTTTCTTCCTGCTGGAGCGTATCAAAATACGATTTCAGATCGATCAGCTGCAGATCCATGGTCTTGGCAGCGCTGGCGATATAGTTATTGGCCTGTTCCAACTTGTCCTTTTCCCGGGAATCGGCCGCGATCGGATAATTCAGGAGGAATACCCTGGATCCCTGCTTGATCATGGCAGCCGCATTTGTTTCCAGGGTATCCACATAGTCTGCTCCGCTGACAAAATTATTGATGGTATAAAGGACCAGGACGATATCCGCCGTTCCCGACAATCTGGAACAGCTGGTATTCTGGAGAATACTTCCTGCCTGTCCGTAATTTTTGACTTCCAGCGTCTTGATTTTATACTGTTTCCCATGCTGTGACTGAAGCTGGGGCAGCTTTTTCTCCAACTCCATCGGATAGGTTGTTTCCGCAGTATCCGAAAGGTCGCCGGAAACGGTGATCCCTTCCGTCAGAGAATCGCCGAAACATTCGATCAGAACATGTTCTTTATCCCCAAAGAGATTACCGGAAACAGACTTGCTTTTATCGATACCGATCCCCGTAACAGCCAGGATCACTACAAGAATAAATACAAAAGCCACGGTACATACCATACCGATGGTCCTTTGACGGTCCAGCTTCTGTTTGGTCTCCTCATCCAGCTTGTCTATAACGGATTTATATCCATCGAAAGGACGTTTTTTATAGCCGGTCTTAAAATCGTTTTTAAAAAAATTCATTTCTTTCCTTTGCTTTTCATGTTGTAATAGACCGCCTGGAGCTTCACCGCTTCTTCTTTTTGTTCATTCAATATACTGATCTCGGCAAACATCGTGGTCTTGCCGCTTTTCAGTACCTTTGCCTCTGCATAGATCACCTTATCCCCTAACATAGGTCTCATATAAGAGATCGTGGAACTCACAGTAACGGGAAGGGAATCCGTCATCCGGCAGGCAATTCCTCCGATCACATCACCGAGACAGAAGATAATGCCTCCATGAACGGCGCCGGAGGGATTTAAGTGCTGCGGCTTGATCACAACTCTGCCGGCAGCATATCCCTCACCGACTTCCGTCAGTTCGATCCCGGAATACTCCGTATAGCCCTTCATGGCTTCTTTCCGGATCGTTTCCAATAATTCAGTCATGATCGCTCCTAAAACTCAAATTTATGTCTGAAGTATTCTTCCAGATCGCTGATCGCGACACGCACCTGTTCCATGCTGTCTCTTTCTCTGATGGTGACGCAGCCGTCTTCCTGGGAATCAAAATCATAAGTGATGCAGAACGGCGTTCCGATCTCATCCTGTCTTCTGTAGCGTTTTCCGATGGTTCCACGGTCATCAAACTCGCAGTTATAGTATTTGGACAGCATCCTGTATACTTCTTCGGCCTGCGCATTCAGCTTCTTGGAAAGCGGAAGAACGCCGATCTTTACAGGGGCAAGCGCCGGATGGAAACGCATGACGGTCCTGACATCACCGCCTTCCAGTTCCTCTTCGTCATAGGCGCTGCATAAAAATGCCAGTACAACACGGTCTGCCCCCAGAGACGGTTCAATGACATACGGGATGTATTTGATATTCTTTTCATCATCAAAATAATCCAGCGGCTGTGAAGAGAACGTCTGATGCTGGGTCAGATCATAATCGGTCCTGTCTGCGATTCCCCATAATTCGCCCCATCCGAACGGGAAGGTGAATTCAATATCTGTGGTTGCCTTTGAATAGAAGGACAGCTCTTCCTTATCGTGGTCCCTGGTCCGGATCTCTTCGTCCTTGATATTCAGGCTCTTCAGCCAGTTGATACAGAAACTTCTCCAGTATTCAAACCATTCCAGGTCAGTATCCGGTTCACAGAAGAATTCCAGCTCCATCTGCTCAAATTCCCTGGTACGGAAAGTAAAGTTTCCGGGAGTGATCTCATTCCGGAAAGATTTGCCGATCTGAGCAATACCGAAAGGAATCTTTTTGCGTGATGTTCTCTGTACATTCTTAAAATTCACAAAGATACCCTGCGCAGTCTCAGGACGAAGATATACCACATCCTTCGCATCTTCTGTTACCCCCTGGAACGTCTTGAACATCAGATTGAAATGGCGGATCGGGGTAAAATCACTCTTTCCGCAGGATGGACACGGAACTTTATGTTCCGTAATGAACTGTTCCATCTGTTCATCACTCCAGCCGTCTACGGAACCATTCAGTTCAATGCCGTTTTCCGCAGCATAATCTTCAATGACCTTATCTGCACGGAAACGTTCCTTGCACTGTCTGCAGTCCATCAGAGGATCTGAAAAGCTGCCGATATGTCCGGAAGCTTCCCAGGTACGGGGATTCATCAGGATAGCACAGTCGATCCCGACATTGTACGGGCTTTCCTGCACAAATTTCTGCCACCAGGCTTTTTTTACGTTATTCTTCAGTTCCACTCCCAGGTTGCCGTAATCCCAGGTATTGGCCAGACCGCCGTATATCTCCGATCCGGGATACACAAACCCGCGGTTTTTACAAAGTGCAACGATTTTCTCCATTGTTTTTTCCATGATCAGTTCTTCCTTTATAAATTATTTCCGAACACCGGATGTGCCGGATAAATAAAACGATTACAGTTCTTTCAGCAGGGCTTCCGATTTAAACTCCCTGTCAGTACTTTGTTTCAGCAGACGCCTTGTCACATGTCCAAACTCTTCCAGGACTTCTTCCGACAAAGTAAAGGAAAACAGCTTTTCGACAGGTGCTTCCGTAACATAGCGAAATGCTTTCCTGCTTCCTGCGCTCAGATCTTTCGCGAAAGAATAACTGCCGGTTCCTGAAACAAGCCGCTCCAGAGTAGGACAAAGTCCGTTGATATGAAGCATTTTCAGTTCGTAGATATATCTTATCAGCCTGTCGGGTATCTTGTCCAGTTCCAGCGCTCTCAGACTGCAGTAGATCAGCTTCAGCATATCTGATGCCTCCACATTTTCCCTGGAAAAATATCTTGCAATCTCCAGGAAATAGAATCCGTAACAGGCTTTATCCAGGTTTTGCGTCAACGTCTCAAAATAGGTAGAGATCTGTGCGGAACGGATATTGTATGAACTCTTTCCCTGTACCAGGCTGAACTGTCCGAAAGCAAATGCCCTGGTAACGGATACCAGGGAGGAACCGGGCTTTCTTGCTCCGCGGGCAAACGCGGAAATCCTTCCAAACTGTGCAGACAGCAGTTCGGTCCTTCTGTCATATTCTCCGATCGGCATCACGCTCAGGATGATCCCGGGCGTCATGATCTCGTCCATAAAGAATCAGCCTTTCCTGTCATAGCCGAAGTTCTTCAGCTGTGTGTCCGAATCTCTCCAGTCTTTCTTTACTTTTACCCAGATCTTCAGATTGACCTGGCAGCCGGTCAGTTGTTCGATCTCAAATCGGGCAGCCGAGCCGATCTTTTTCAGCATGGAACCGCCTTTTCCGATCACGATCCCTTTGTGGGAATCCTTTTCGCAGATGATGGAAGCATCGATATCCACGATCGGTTCCCGATAACCTGCTCCGGACGGATCCATGGTCTTAACGCTGCGGGATCTTTCATGGTAGCGTTCGATCACTACAGCGATCCCATGCGGCACTTCATTGTCCAGGCAATGCAGGGATTTCTCCCGGATGATCTCTGCGGCGATCTGTTTCATAGGCTGGTCTGTCAGAGTGTCCTCGTCATAGTACATAGGACCTTCCGGCAGATAGGAAAACAGCACGCTGATCAGTTCATCCACATTGCTTCCGCATCTTGCGGACACGGGCACGATCTCGGCAAAATCATAAGCGTCTTTATAAAGATTGATACTGTTTACGATCTCTTCAGGACCGGCACTGTCGGTCTTATTGATCGCCAGGATCACAGGAAGATCCGTTTTTTTCAGTTCTTCAAGAATATACTGCTCCCCGGCGCCGATATACTCCGAAAGTTCAACGATCCACAGTATCACATCCGCGTCCTGTATCGTACTGACCGCCGTATTCAGCATATAGTCTCCCAGTTTGTTCTTCGCCCTGTTGATGCCGGGCGTATCCAGGAAGATCATCTGTCCTCTTTCGTCCGTATAAACGGTCTGGATCCTGTTTCTGGTTGTCTGCGGTTTGTTGGAGGTGATCGCGATCTTCTGTCCTATGATGCGGTTCATCATCGTGGATTTTCCTACATTCGGCCTGCCGATGATCGCGATATACCCTGATCTGAATGTTTGTTTTTCCATTTATCCTCTTGTATCTTTATGCAAATAAGTTTTCCACATGGTCAAACAGGTCTTTATCTTCTTCTATTTTGCTTTCCCCGCCTACCACACAGATCCGGTTCATGGAAAGGGCTCTGCGGATCAGCGGAGCGAGTGCCCGGATATCTTCTTTCGTCGTATCAATGATCTCCTCCCTGGCTTTCTGGATATCCTCCTGCCGGATCCCGGTCAGATAGGCATTCATATCTCTGGCGCCTTTCTGGGAAGGAGTGAGAGGCGTATCAACCGCACTCATGGTGCCGATGATGTATTTGGTAAGTTCTCTTTCGTCCGGATCGAACTGTTCGAGATACTCCGGTATTTTGTCATACACTTCATTGGTTCTCCTCAGGTTCGGATCCCTGTAGGAAACAAAGAAACAATTTCCGTCCGGAGAAGCATTGCACATGCAGCCGTAAGCTCCACCCTGTACACGGATATTGAACCACAGATAATCAAACCTCATAATCGTCAGGAACACTTTGATGCTGCCCCTGTAATCGGTTCCTTTTTCCGAATACTTTCCGCATTTTGCCACATACTGAACGGCGGAGGATGACCTGAACGCTTCGTTTCCGCTGAAAAGAACATTGTCAAACAGCCTGTATTTCCTGCTCTTTACCGGCAAAGTGTTTGTTTCACAGTTCTTCTCGCCTGACTGTACGGAAAACTGCTCCAGTTCTTTCCGGAATGAAACAAGTTCCTTTGTAAACAGCGCGTAGCCTTCCTGATCGCCGGTGAAGCTGATGACCAGATTGGACGGTTTCAGGATCGTACGGATGATAAAGAGCAGTTCTTCGGACAGGCGCTTTCTTTCCCGGTCAAAATTCTTCTCCAGGTCCTCTACAAATCGATAAAAAGCGATCCCGTTGATCTTTTCCCGAACGGCAGATGATTCCGAATAGTAGGAGGCTGCCCTGACAGAGGCGGCGACATGTCCCATGGAATTAAGGGACATTTGCAGCTTGCTTTTTAGTTCAGCAATGATCTCGTACAAACGCTTTCCGTCATCATAATGGCTATGGAACAGGATCTCCTTTACCAGGTCCATGGCAGCAGGGATATTGCAGTTCAATACCCGGAAGGAAAGATCCGTCAGCAGTGAATAGCTGCTGTCATCATAACGATCCGCATAGATCCCGGTATCAGCGGACAGTCCTCCTGTAACGATATTGATCTCATTATTCAGCCCAGCGTAGGTATAGTGATCCGTGTCCACAAAACTGACCACGGATTTCAGCAGGCTCAGATAAGGCAGTTTCTCGCAGGGGATCTCGTTCGCATCAAAAAACAGGCTGACATAGGCGATCCCGTTTGTGGCATAGTCATGACGTACGATCCGGAATCCTTCCGCTTCCTCTTCCAGGTTGGAAAACTCCGGAGCTTTTCTGTCAATATCTTTTCTTTCTAACAGCGGTATACAGGTTTTCAGTTCTGCAGGATCTTCCTGTTCCTGATACCTGGCCAGATCTTCCGTATCTTTCACAAGAGCTTCGATCTGCTCCGCGGTCAGCGACTGCTTAAACGACTGCAATTTATCTCTGACCTGCTGTTCCCGCTCCGCTTCCATCCCTTTTTTCGGAGTCAGGATCACAAGGGCACTGTTCCTGCTGTCTGCCAGATACTCCCGGATCATCTGTTCATAATACCCGGTGTTGATCTGTTCACGCAGGAAACGGAATGTATCGGAACATTCGATGTGCATCAGAGGCGCATTATCATCGTACAGCCAGCTGTCCAGGGCATTCAGACCGTAAATAAGCCCTTTCGGATACCCGCCGAAATCCGCCTCCTTGTACTTGAATTCCAGGCTGTTCAGGCTGGCAGTAAGAGATCTGTGATTCAGCTGACCATCTGCTGCTTTGCGGAACTCATCATTAATGATCTCCAGGAACCTCTCTGCCTGGGAAGCCTCTGCATTTTTGGAAATGATGGAAAAATATTCCTGCTTTAATCCTGTGTCAAACCCCGACAGGATGTCCTTTCCGATTCCCTCATCCAGAAGTCTCTGCCGGACGGGGGCTCCCTGTGTATCCACCAGAGCATACTGGATCATCTGCATGGCGTAATACTTATACGGATCCAGATTGGTCCCGCAGTGAATGTTATAGCTCAGGTAGGTATTGTTTTCTTCCGGTTCATCTTCTGATATGGCATATTCCTTTCTCACAATAGCCATCTGTTCAAAATCCGGCTGTTTACCGATCTCGGAATCAACCCGTATCGGATCATAATGTGACAGATATTCCCTGTCCATCCAGTCCAGACGTTCTTCCAGATCCATATCACCGTAAAGGAAAATGTAACTGTTGGATGGATGATAATAGGTCCTGTGGAAATCCAGGAACTGTTCATAGGTCAGGTCCGGGATACATGCAGGATCTCCTCCGGATTCGTGTCCGTACGTGACGTCCGGGAACATGGCATGCAGGGTTTCCCGTTCCAGCACGCCTTCCGGAGAAGAAAAGGCACCTTTCATCTCATTGTAGACGACCCCATTGTATTCAATGGGAGCATCCGCGTCTTTTATACTGTAATTCCAACCTTCCTGTTTCAGGATCTCCGGATGTTTGTAAATATTAGGATGAAAGACCGCATCCATGTAAACGCTCATCAGATTTTTAAAATCCTTGTCATTCATGGAAGCACACGGGTAAACGGTCTTATCAGGGTAAGTCATGGCATTCAGGAACGTATTCAGAGAGCCCTTTACAAGTTCTACAAAAGGATCTTTCAGCGGGTATTTTTCAGAACCGCACAGAACCGAATGCTCCATGATATGCGCAACGCCGGTATCGTCCGACGGAGTCGTCCGGAATCCCACATAAAACACTTTGTTCTTATCATCATTTGACAGAAGGAAGACCCTGGCACCGGTTTTCGTATGGCGCAGCAGATAGACCCTGCTGTTCAGGTCTTCAGAATCTTTTTCAAATACCGTCGTATAATTGCGAAAACTCATAACTCCTCCTGTCTATCATCAGTTAAACAGGGACTGGGCATATTCCTCTGCATCGAAGCGCTTCAGGTCGTGAATGCCCTCTCCGACTCCGATAAACTTCACCGGAACACCCAGTTCTTTGGAAATGGCTACTGCAATGCCGCCCTTCGCCGTTCCGTCCATTTTGGTCAGGATTATGCCATCTACTTTCATAATGCTCTTAAACTCTTTTGCCTGCTGCAGCGCATTCTGTCCTGTGGCGGCATCCAGAACGATCAGGTTCTCCCTGACAGCATTCGGAAATTCAGAAGACAGGATCTTATCGATCTTGGAGAGCTCATTCATCAGGTTCTTCTTATTATGGAGCCTGCCTGCCGTATCACAGATCATGATCTCTCCGCCTCTTGCCCGGGCGGCAGCGGCGCCGTCATAGATCACGGATCCCGGATCCTGTCCTTCATTTCCGGAAACCATATAACATCCGGTACGTTCTGCCCATATCTTCAGCTGGTCCATGGCAGCTGCACGGAATGTATCCGCTCCGACAAGGATCACATTCTTTCCCCGATTTTTATAATCATTCGCAAGTTTTCCGATGCTGGTCGTCTTGCCTACGCCGTTGACGCCGATCACCATGATCACGCAGGTCTGATCTTCAAAATCATAGGCATTCTCCGGAACCTTCATCATATCGGCAACCCGCTGTATCATGAACGCTTTTGCTTCCTCCTGGGTTTTAACCTCATGAAATCTGACATTCACTTCCAGGGCCTCCGACAGCTCCATACTGGCCTGCACGCCCATATCACCGAGGATCAGCTGTTCCTCCATCTCTTCGTAGAAATCGTCATCGATCGGCGTTCCTTTTTTAAACAGTTTTGAAAAGAATCCCATTTTCTTCCTCCGTTATTCTATGCTGATGTTCCGGCCTTTTCAGCCGGCCGGAGACTCCAGCGTAAATCTTCCGATCTTCCCGTTCCGGAAATTCTCCAATAAAAGGCCGGAAGCTCTTAATGTATCGTAACTGCCTCCTTTGGAAAGGCATCCTCTGGCGGCTGCGATCTTCAGCAGTACATCCAGCGGCTTTTCATCTTCCCCGATCCGGATCCCATAGAAAGCCTCCAGGCTCCCCGGGTAACGGTCATTCAGCAGTTTGATCAGTTCCAGTGTTAGTTCTTCCGTGTTCATGATCTCATCTCTTATGGATCCGATCGCTGCCAGTTTGATCCCCACATTCTGATCCTCGAATTTCGGCCAGAGGATTCCCGGCGTATCAAGAAGTTCCAGGCTGTCACTGATGCGGATCCACTGTTTTCCCTTTGTTACGCCCGGTTTGTTTCCGGTCTTTGCTGAAGCCTTTCCGGAAAAGGAATTGATGAATGTACTTTTTCCTACATTGGGAATACCGGTCACCATTGCTCTTACCGGCCTGCTGCGGATCCCTCTTCTCTTATCCCGTTCGATCTTTTCGGCACAGGCTTCCCTTACAAAAGGATTGATCTTTTTCAGATCCGCTCTGTTAAGAGAATTAACAGGACATACCAAAAAGCCCTGTTCTTCAAACCAGGTCTTCCATTCCGAAGTCGCTTTTTCATCTGCCATATCTGATTTATTCAGCAGGATCAGCCTGGATTTTCCTTTCGCCATCTCGTCGATGTCCGGATTCCGGCTGGAAAACGGGATCCTGGCATCGGTCAGCTCGATCACCAGATCGATCAGCTTCAGGTCTTCGGTCATCTGTCTTTTTGCTTTGGTCATATGACCGGGATACCATTG
>R26__coassemble_1394_pt1 | contig 12162 bp, 13 predicted proteins | sample R26__metabat2_high_PE_046 | metagenome-assembled genome bin R26
TACTATGGTGGGTGGCGTTCGGGGTTGGTTTATAAAAAATATTTTCAAATAATAAAGATTTAATCTTCTGTCTGTGCCGGTGTTAATATGACCTCCGGCACTTTTTCGTTTTCTATCTGATTTTTCATCATAAAAATAATACAAAAACCATTAAGAAACCTTGTATTCTCCGGTACTTTATGGTAAATTAGTACCAAATTTGCTATACGTTAAATTTAATATAATATATGTATTGAAACATAGCGGAGGAAGGGAAATGGTAGTCAAGGCAATCGTAGGTGTAAGGGGCATAAAGACATCCAACAAGAGGATCTTCGTCGGATTGAGAACCAGTTATAAAACATTTGATGTAGGATCAGAGAAGGTTGGAAATGACGGGGTATTAAGCAATCAGGCCATTGCAGAGTGGGCCAGGAGCATACAGAACCGCTTTAAGGATTCTGTCACCGTTATTGAAGGCGGGCTCGTCAATACCTATCGGTTCTGAGACAGAAGGCCAGCATGGGTAATATTTACGGCTATGCCAGGATCAGCCGTCCACAACAGTCTATTGAGCGGCAGGTTCGAAATATCAAAGAAGAATATAAAGACGCGATCATCGTAGAAGAGCCATATACAGGCGTGGGCAGCGACTGCCCGGAGTGGAATAAGTTATATAAAAAAGTGTCGGAAGGCGATACGATCATCTTTGACTCTGTTTCCAGGATGAGCGGGTCTGCAGATGACGGGGTAAAGACTTATTTCAATCTTTTCAAGCGATATGTGAATCTGGTCTTCCTGAAGGAGGGCTATATCAACACGTCTACCTATATGGAAAGTCTGAGCGGAAAGGCATGGCTGCAAAACGCTGCGAAAGACAAGTCTGACACAGGTCTGAACCGGTTTTTCAGGAAACTGGCAGAACGGCAGATCCGCATTGCCTATAAGCAGGCGGAGAAGGAAACCTTCGATCTGAAGAGGCGTACAAAGGAAGGAATTGAAAATGCTCGGCAGCAAGGCAAGCAGATCGGACAGAAGAGAGGAAGAAGACTGCTGATCAAGAAGAAAGAACCGGCGAAAGAACTGATCAGAAAAAACAGCAGAACATTCGGCGGAGCATTATCGGATACCGAGTGCATGAAGCTGGCAGGAACAAGCAGAAATACCTATTATAAATATAAAAGAGAACTGCGGGAATCCCTGCAGAAAAGAAGACCGGGCAACCGATAAACGGCGATCCAGAGATTTACTCAGGATCGCCGCTTTTTGATCAGAGAATATCCCGGAACATCCTTTCCGCTGCTTTTCTCAATTGCCCCTTTGCGTGCGCCATGGCATATTCTACCGTCATACCGTCCTCTATGGAAGGGTAGATCTTTTGGATGCCGCAGCTATACAATTCTTCATATCCATCGCCCAGACATCCGGTAACTGCCAGAACCGGAATGGAATATTTGCTGCAGGACTGTCCGACACCCCACAGTACTTTACCGTGAGCGGACTGGCTGTCTGCCCGTCCTTCTCCGGTGATGCAGTAATCGGCGTCTTTCACGATCTCTTCAAAATGGCTCAGGGAAAGAACTGTCCGGATCCCTGAGGAAAGGGAAGCGCCAAGCAGTGCCATCAGACCGGCTGCCAATCCTCCGGCTGCGCCGGCACCTGGAATATTGGAAACATCCTTTTCCAAAGTCCGGGAGAGAACCTCATTATAATTTCGCATGCCTTGCTCCAGCATTTCACACTGCCTGGGAGAAGCACCTTTCTGAGGAGCAAATACATAGGACGCTCCCCGTTCTCCCAGAAGCGGATTGTCAATATCGCACATTACCTGAAATGAGCTGCACCGGGCATCGCTGTGCAGATGGCTCAGGTCAATGCTCCGGATGTGGATGAGATTCTTCCCGATCGGGGAAAGATTTTTTCCTTTTTCATCCAAAAACCGAACCCCGAGGGCAGAAAGAGCTCCGGTGCCGCCGTCATTGGTGGCACTGCCGCCGACGCCGATAATGAATTTACGGTATCCAAGGTCCAGGGCAGCCTTGATCAGCTGACCGGTCCCCAATGTGGTGGTAAGTTCCGGGTTCCGTTTGTCCGCCGGTACGAGCGGCAGACCTGATGCCGCCGCCATTTCGATCAGCGCCGTATCGCCGTTCAACACCGCAAAATGCGACGGAATGGTTTGGAACAGAGGATCACAGACCTGCACGGGAATTGTCTGACCGTTACAGATGTCTTTGATGATGTCCATGGTCCCCTCGCCGCCGTCTGCCATCGGGATGCCGACGCATTCGCATCCCGGGATAAGTCGTTCAGCTGTTTCGGTAAGGAGCTCTATGATCTCTCTTGCGGATAAGGAGCCTTTGAAAGAATCCGGCGCAAATACAAATTTCATCCTGTAACCCTCTTTTTGATCTGTATCGTTCATATGGCAGAACTATAGCACGGGATCGGGATGACTTGCAACGAATTAAGAGGTATGAACGGTTTTAAGCTGTTTTTGGGCTTCTAAATCGTTCATACCTCTAAATTTATTGCATTTTTCAGCTGAAAACCACGCATACCTCTTGATTCGTTGCACTGTCCCAGAAAAAAGTATAGCGTCGATTCCGTTACATACCATGATAGCAGATGGCTGTACTGTCATGCCTGCGTTCCGTTTCTGCATTGTTCCTACTTGCGAACTTCTTCTTCATCCGTATAATGAGAATAATAGCACTTGGCACAAAGATTGATAGTTGCACTGAATAATAAGGCAGTGATATGGACCAGAATGAAAAAAGACAATTCCTGATAAAAGCGCTGCTTGAGGAGCGGCCGGAACATCAGACCATAGCAATCCCTCAAGGCGCCGGGGACCAGAAACGGCTGCTCCGGAGCCTGATGAATGTCCGGATGCCGGGAAGGATCGGTGAGGAGTTTCTGAAAGTACAGGATGCGTATCTGAAGGAAGCGACGGAAGAGAAGGGGATCACGGAGCTGTCGGAACTGGAACCGGTGGAAGAAGGCATCTATGTCTGGCAGGGCGATATTACCACCCTTCGGTGTGATGCCATCGTGAACGCGGCAAATTCCGGTATGACCGGCTGCTATGTTCCCTGCCATAGCTGCATCGATAACTGTATCCACACCTATGCGGGGATCCAGCTCAGAAATACCTGCGCTGATCTTATGGAGCGGCAAGGCTACGAGGAGCCGACAGGGCGGGCGAAGATCACGCCGGGATATAATCTTCCCTGCAGATATGTACTGCATACGGTGGGACCGATCGTCCGGGGAGAACTGACAGAAGAGGATATGAAGCTTCTTGCCTCCTGTTACCGGTCATGCCTTTCGCTGGCTGAAGAAAACGGCGTGAAAAGCATAGCCTTTTGCTGTATCTCTACAGGAGTGTTCTGTTTCCCGAATCAGGAAGCAGCTGAGATCGCCGTGAAAACAGTGCGGGAGTACCGGAAGGAACATAACAGTAAGATCGAGGTAATATTTAATGTTTGGAAAGACATCGATGACAAGATCTACCGGGAATTACTCGGATGAGATCAAGAGATTGAAAACAGCCCTGGAGGAAGCGGATGCTGTGGTGATCGGAGCCGGAGCAGGCCTTTCTACATCTGCCGGCTTTACCTACAGCGGGGAACGGTTTGAGAAGTACTTTTCCGACTTTGCGGCGAAGTACCATTTCAGCGATATGTATTCCGGCGGATTCTATTCCTATGAGACCCCGGAGGAAATGTGGGCTTTCTGGTCCAGGAATATCCTGGTCAACCGCTATATGGACGCGCCGAAACCGGTGTATGAGAATCTGCTGGATCTGGTAAAGGACAAGGATTATTTTGTCATTACCACCAATGTGGACCATTGTTTCCAGAAGGTGGGATTTGATAAAAAGCGGCTCTTCTATACCCAGGGAGATTACGGCCTGTTCCAGTGCAGCGAGCCGTGTAGAAATGTGACGTATGATAATGAAACGATGATCCGCGAAATGGTCAGTCGGCAGAAGGATATGAAGATCCCGTCTGATCTGATCCCGAAATGCCCGAACTGCGGAAAGCCTCTGACCATGAATCTTCGTTCTGACGACAGATTTGTGGAAGATGAAGGATGGCACAGAGCGGCTGAACGATATGAGCAGTTCCTCCGGACCCGCAAAGGGAAGATCCTGTATCTGGAGCTGGGCGTAGGATATAATACCCCGGTGATCATCAAATATCCCTTCTGGCGGATGACGGCAAATAATCCTGATGCCGTCTATGCCTGCGTAAATTATGGAGAAGCCATCTGCCCGGCGGATATCCGGGAACAGTCTATCTGTATCGATGGGGATATCGGGGACGTGATCGAGTGGCTGCAGAAATGACCTGACAGAACTGTCGATGGACAGCAACGGGCGGTTGCGTGCATTAGCAGAACCCTTTGTGTTATAATCCGGCACAAGGAGGAAAGACATGGATACAAAGGATGTTTTATATGAATTGCGGACAAAGAGCGGTATGTCGCAGGATGATCTGGCTGAGAAAGTTTTTGTGACGCGCCAGGCTGTATCTCGTTGGGAAAACGGTGAAACGACACCGAACACGGAGACATTGAAACTGCTGTCAAAGCTGTTTCAGGTTTCCATCAATACACTGCTTGGATCACCACAGCAGCTGGTCTGCCAGTGCTGCGGAATGCCGTTGGAAGATTCTATGATGAGCAGGGAAAAGGACGGCACCCTTAATGAAGACTACTGTCAGTGGTGCTATGCTGACGGAAACTTTACCTATCAGGATATGGACACACTGATCAACTTTTGTGCCGGCCATATGGCGAATGAAAACTTTTCCGAGGAGCAGGTGCGAACGTATATGAAACAGATGCTCCCCGGCCTGAAGTACTGGAGAAACAGAGCGTAAAGGACAACAAAAGTATATGAATACTTTGCGGGGACATTTTGCATTTACAGATAAGCAATTTTTCACGAAGACTTTCCTGCTGTTTATTCCTGTGGTGCTGCAGCAGCTGATCACAGTAGGGATTAATTTCCTGGATAACATTATGATCGGCAGTTTCGGGGAAATGACGATCGCTGCAGCAGCATTCGGAAATCAGATCTACAATCTGTTCCAGTTCATCTGTATGGGACTGGGATCGGGAGCCATCGTGATGTCCAGCCAATTCTGGGGAAGTAAAGATACGGCAGCCATGAGGACAACTGCGGCTATCGCCCTTCGGGTGACGGCAGTGTTGTGCGCCATATTTACCCTGTTGTGCGTGATCTGGCCGGGCAGTATGCTGCGGGTCTTTACCGGTGATGCCTCTGTCATAAGTGTGGGCATCCCATATCTGCGGCTGATCGGAGTGACCTTCCTTCTGGCAGGCCTCAGCTCCACGGCCACCTATCTTTTGAGAAGTGTCAGGACTGTGCACATATCGTTTATCGGGTCTGCAGTGGCTTTTGTCCTGAATCTGTTTTTTAACTGGGTATTCATATTCGGAAAACTGGGAGCGCCGAGACTGGAACTGCTGGGTGCCGCAGTGGGTACTGTGATTGCCCGTGTGTTTGAATTCCTGTTCGTGTTCGGCTATTTCATTCTGAAAGACAAAAAGTTCGGTTTCCGGATCAGGGATCTTGCGCTTTCGGGGAAACATCTCTGGTCGCAGTATGTCAAGTTCAGTATCCCTGTGCTGGTCAGCGACACCCTGCTGGGGCTTAGCCTGTCCATCACCAGCATGATCTTCGGGCATATGTCGGCAGAGGTCGCATCTGCCAATTCAATTTCCGGTTCCCTGATCCAGATCGTTTCCGTACTGACCTACGGACTGGGAGGGGCATCTGCCGTTGTGATCGGCAATACCATCGGAGAAGGAGATATCCGCCGGGCAAAACAGGAAGGCAATACGTATATCCTGCTGTCCTTCCTGGTTGGCCTTGTCATGTTAGTGCCGCTGCTGCTTCTGGAACAGGCCTATATCGGACTTTACAGTGTCGGGGATGAGACACGGGAACTGGTGCAGGTGATGCTCAAAACGCTGTATTTTATGCTGCCTGTTCAGGCCGTCGCCTATATAACTTCCAAAGGTATTCTGCGGGGTGGGGGAGATACAAGGTTTCTGCTGCTGGCGGATTCCAGTCTGATCTGGTTTGTCTCGATCCCGTTGGGAGCCCTGGCGGCTTTTGTCTGGCATCTGAGCCCGTTCTGGGTGTTCCTGTTTATAAAGATCGAATACCCGCTGAAAGGAATCGTATGCTTTATCCGTTACTGTACCGGAAAATGGATCAAGGAAATACACAGCGATAGGTGATACACCATGATGAACCAGACAACCGGCAAATACAATATCCATCCTGATTTCAGACTGCTGGCGAAGATCCATCCGCCGCTGAACCGTAAGACCATTCCGGGAATTCAGAAAATGATGCGTCTCCTGTATGATCAGCAATGGTCCGGGCGGTCGGTCAGGGTAAAGCATCTTCAGATCCCGTCAGAAAAAGGCCCTTCAGTCAGGGCACTTCTTTATGTCCCCGGACTGCAGGCCATACAAGGCTTCCTTTTGTATTGCCATGGGGGAGGTTACGCTTTTCCGGCAGCGCCGTATCATTACAGGCTGGCCCGTATCTATGCAGATCGGGCGGGATGCTGTGTGCTGTTTCCGGACTATCGGCTGGCACCGGGACATCCTTTCCCGGCAGCACCGGAAGACTGCTTTGCTGCATACCGCTGGCTGCTGGAGTACGCAGAAGGTTCTCCTGTCACCGTGGGCGGTGACAGTGCAGGGGGAACGCTGGCGATGGCAGTGTGTCTCATGGCGATCGATCAGCAGCTTCCTGTTCCCTGCGCGCAGATGCTTTTGTATCCGGCTGTCGGAAACTGCGGAGAAACCGAATCGATCCGGAAATATACGGACACGCCGATGTGCAACAGTAAAGATATGGATACTTATGGGAAATGGTATGTTCAGGATGAGGCAGCAGGAAAACTCTCCTATCGTTCTCCTGTGGAAACAGAGTCCTGGGATAAGCTCCCCATGACCTATATCGAGACGGCAGAGTACGACTGCCTGAGGGACGGCGCGATCATTTATGCAGACAGACTGCATGACCACGGAATCCCGGCGGAACTGCACAATACCGAAGGCACTGTGCATGGATATGATATGGCGCTGAAAAGCAGTATCGTTAAGGATCTGATCGACAAACGGGTCGGTTTTCTGAAAAGAGCATTCCATGTAATGGATGCGGGATGACAGAAGCTGTCCGGTACAGATTTATTGCGAAGGCGTCGTGTTCTCATACCGTACGGTTGCTTTTCCCAGGGTATGGAACAAGATGTAATCTTTTACAAATGCATAATCCTCCGGTGGAACACAGATTTTTGCGGTTCCGCCTTTTTCATGCAGCTCCAGATATTCCGGAAAGCAGACAACCTCCGTAATATCTCGGAATTTCCGGAACACGGAAACACTTGCGTTGATGATCTGTACAGATTGCCCGTTCATCACATACTGCTGCCATGTTCTTCCGGAAATCCTGTTCATGAGGAAAAACAAAAGGGCTGCCACGACAAGGAAGCCCACTATGACCGGGATGACTACCAGCATGAACTGCGGATTGATGATCGCGCTGCCGCTCAGGCACAACGCGGCAATGATCAGAAGGATCAGGATGGCTCTTTTGTAATCCCGCTTTTCATATGAGCGGTCGGCCTGGCATTTCCATCTGTATGCTCCGTCCTGTCCCAGGGTTACCCGTTCGGTAAATGTATTTTTCAGCTCCATGTGTTTTTACAGATCATCCATGGCGTAGCTGATATCATCCAGTTCCGCATGCAGGTATTCCGGCCAGCTGTACTGATCCATGAAGTCGCCGGTATACTGATAGCGTGATTCTTTTTTCTTGTCCAGCCATTCGTAAAGATCACATTCAATGCGGTCTTTCGCGATTGCCATGCTTCCTCTTTGTTTGTAAATAATATCATTGATCTTCAGGCGGGTAAGGGTGTTCTGGAGATCCTGCCGGAGGTTGCTCAGGTAAGATCCTTTTACTTTGGGATCACCCTCGTCTTCCCAAAGAGTTGCGATGATCTCTCCGTTTGTCGTCTGAGCGCCGCGCTTACTGATGAGAACTGCCATCATTTCCTTTGTCCGGGCATATTTAAAGGCAATGGGAACGCCGTCCACAAAGATCTCAAAATCGCCGAAAGTCTGGACAAAAACACGCTTGGGCTGAGCTTCGTCAGGATTATATCGCAGCTCTTTCATTTCGGTATCCACAGAGGATTTGCTGACAGGCCTTAACAGGCATCCGCTGGCCCTGAGTGCCATAGCGCCAAAGGCGTCTTCTTTTGATTCTGTCAGAAAGATCAGATTAATGTAAGGATACAGATCTTTCAGATACTGTCCGAGGATCAGCCCGTCCATTTCCGGCAGATCCATTGATAGAAATGCAGCATCCACGGGCTGCTTCCTGGCGGCTGCCAGGGCTTCCGGACTATTGTCGAAGGACAGGATCTGCGCTGCCGGAGAGAGTTCGGAAAGGGAGCAGCATAACTGCTCCAGGTTTACGGGATGATTTTCTACCGCTAATATGTTCATGGCCTTTCCTCTTTTAAAAATCGATCACTTTAAACTTCTGATTCTGCCGTTGTTCCGAGGTCATATGAAGCGGATCCGCTTCTCCGACGACCAGCATCTCTCCTCCGTTAATGATGGCATCCCGAAGAGGACCGGCGTTCAGATCGGCAATGACCAGTGCTGCAAACCTGTCGTAATTGTCTTCATCGATGATCGGAAAATGATACCGCATCCTGTACCAGTGCCTTGGATCAAATCCGAAGGAACCGATGTACAGGCGATCCGCCGTGGCTTCTACTTCATCCGGACCTGCCTTGGTATCCGGATCGGCACCGATATCCTCACAGAACAGTCTTGCGTAGACACGCAGGATCTGGTCGCGGACGGTTTCCTCCGCGCCGTACGGATCAGTCTTTCCCGTTTTTGTATCCATGATCTTATAATAATAGTCTTTTGCTTCATCGCTTTCGTCGAATCTGCAGAGAGCATCATAGAACGATTTATCAATTATGCGCTGAGCCATAGCAAATGTCCTTTCCTTCAATACTCTTGTTCCGTCTTTATAATAGCACATGGACAGAATGTGTAAAGTACGGGATGGAAAGCCCTTTGTAGACCCGGACTGTTTTTTGTATGACACTTGTGTGACAAACCATGTGCTATAACTCAGACAACAAAAACAAACAGACATTCACTCGAAAGGAGAGTATAAAGATAAGGCGGCGGAGAGCACTTCTACGGAGATAAGGGAACAACGCTGGTATTCGAGGAATTATACTACAGAGAGTATGGCCAGGGAGGTGAAGCAGACGACTGACAGACGTTGAACGACGAACGCGATAAAACAGCAGATCCTGCCCCGATAAGGGGGCGGGATCTTTGCTTTGAAGGCATTACCTGGCTTTCATGAAGGCCCTGTCAGTTCTCAGTTTCGCCGTTTGCCATTTTCAAGAACACTTAGGCTGGCCTACGCCGGCTGGCATTGGACGGCATGACCCGCTTACATTAAGCATTTCCCGGAAATTACCCTCCACACACGCCGGAACCCCTGGACGGTAAATCCCTGAAAATGCCGCTCCCCCTATATACAATACCGTCCACACTTCCTGGAAGTCGTGGACGGTAAATGCAAAAGAATACCCAAATATACAGAACTGCGCCGTCCAATACCATTGTCAAAGAGCTCTAGCCTAATCCTTTACAGAAAACAAGAACCGGAAAAGCCGGGAAATGCCCTCTTGCAATAGCGCATTTGAAAAGCTATTATTTTCTGCAGACATGATGACCTGGAGGAAGGTGCGAATTGAAAACAATACTGATCGTGGAAGATGACAGCAATGTCAGACAGGAACTAGGCATTTTGCTCTCCAATGAAGGATACAGGATCAGGGAGCTCACGGATTTTCAGAATGTGGAAACGCAGTTGGAAAAAGCGGAAGTCGATTTGATCCTGCTGGATATCAATCTGCCGGGTGTCAGCGGAGAAGAACTGCTGCGCCGGTTTCGGAAACACAGCCAGACGCCGGTGATCATGGTAACCAGCCGCACGCAGGAAGCCGACGAGGTCCTGTCCATGAGCTATGGCGCTGATGATTATATTACCAAACCATATCATCCTATGGTGCTGCTGCTTCGGATCGCAGCTTTGTTCAGGCGGATGGATGCCGGAGGCCAGACTATGCGTTTCCGGGATCTGGAGGTCAACCCCTACAAAGGAGTCCTTTCCAACGGAACGCAGGAGATGGTCCTGACGAAAAATGAGATGATCATCTTTGAGTCTCTTTTGAGGAAAAAGGGACAGATCGTATCCAGGGAAGAGCTGATGACAGAACTTTGGGACAATGAGGAATATGTCAATGATAATGCATTGACGGTCAATATCAGCCGGCTGAGGACAAAACTCTCCGCCCTTGGGTACAGCGAGGCGCTGCAGACAAGGAAGAAACAGGGCTATATCCTGAGCGAATGAAAGTACAGAAAAGGCAGTTTACAATGAAAGGCGGGCATAGATGAAACCCGGAGAATATCTGAAAGACAGAGTAACGGAATTGTTGTTTGCGGCAGCAGCGCTGGGAGTGATGCTGCTGTTTCTTTATGCATTTCATGTATCCTGGATACTGACAGCTCTGATTGCCGGCATTTTCCTTGTCTTTGCGGCAGGATGCCTTGTCTGGGATTATCTGCGAAAATGCCGGTACTACAACCACCTGACAAACAGGCTGAATGCCATGGATCAGCGCTATCTGGCGTCGGCGGTGATCGAAAAGCCGGATTTCTGCGAAGGTGCGATCCTGTATGATACGATCTGCGCCATGGGAAAATCCATGACAGAGCAGGTTCGTTCCTCCAGGCAGAACGTCACGGATTTTACAGAGTATGTGGAAATGTGGGTGCACGAAGCCAAGCTTCCCATCGCTTCGCTGCTCCTGAAGCAGCATAATATGAATCCCGGATCCGAAGAAGATGCGGATACCCTGCGGCAGATCCGGAAACAATTACTGAAGCTGGATTCCTACACAGACCAGATCCTTTATTACACCCGTTCCGAGGTGGCTGAGAAAGACTATCTGATCAAAGAATGTCTCCTGTCGAAAGCATTTTCCGGAACTGCTTCCAGAATGCGGGAAGAACTGTTGGAATGCGGGTTTTCAATCACTGCAAAGAATCTGAATGTTTCCGTGCTGACGGATGGCAAATGGTTGGAATTCATTCTGAACCAGTTGATCAGCAACAGTATCAAGTACCGTTCGGAAGAACGGGAACCGCAGCTTGTAGTATGGGCAGAGCAGCAACCGGACCGGGTGGATCTTCATATCAGGGACAATGGGATCGGCATTCCGGAAGCGGATCTTCCCAGGATCTTTGAAAAGAGTTTTACCGGGGAAAACGGGCGCTTACGGGAAAAAACCACCGGAATGGGACTTTATATCGCCAGAAAACTGTGCGATAAACTGGGGCATCGGATCAGCGTGTCTTCTGTACAGGGTGAATACACGGAATTTACCATCTCCTTCGCCAGGAATGATTACTATAAACCGGTATGATCCTGCGGGAACCTTACAAAATTGTAATGTGATGTAAGGTTGAAACTGCGACAGCATGATACTTCTTATGTATGATATCCGCAGCATCAAAGATGGCAGGATTTTGCAGGAATAAAAGCAGGATCCTGCAGGAAGGGGTAACGATATGGAAGCATTGCTGCAAGTAAAAGATGTCGAAAAATACTACGGAAACAAATCTTCCCTGACCAAGGCGCTGGATGGGATCTCCTTCACCGTGGAGCAGGGAGAATTTACCGCTATCATGGGAGCTTCGGGGAGTGGAAAAACAACACTCCTGAACTGTATTTCCACGATTGACCGGGTAAGCGCAGGGAAGATCCTGTTGGACGGAAAGGATGTTACCGCCTTGAAAGGGGATGCCCTGACAAAATTCCGGCGGGAAGAGCTTGGTTTTATCTTCCAGGATTTCAACCTTCTGGATACCCTGACTGCATTTGAAAATATTGCACTGGCACTTTCCATCAAGAAAACGCCTGCTTCAGAGATTGCACAGAAGGTCCGTGAGATTGCCAGCCAGCTTCAGATCGAAGATGTGCTGAACAAATATCCCTATCAGCTGTCGGGCGGACAG
>R26__coassemble_1407_pt1 | contig 12089 bp, 5 predicted proteins | sample R26__metabat2_high_PE_046 | metagenome-assembled genome bin R26
CCAGTTCTGCCACTTCCTCGCCGAACTGCTCCTTCAGCTGTTCCAGAGTGATATCCGTATCCTCCACAACGTCATGGAGTATGCCGGCGCAGATCGTATCCCGGTCCATATCCATTTCCGTCAGGATGATCGCAACCTGGATCGGATGGATGATGTAAGGTTCCCCGGACTTTCTTTTCTGATCCCCATGAGCGCTTTTTGCCAGCAGATAGGCCTTCTGGACAAGATCGATATCCTCCTGTGTATGAGTCTTTTTGAGCATATCGATCAGTTTGGCGTATATTTCTTCTTCCTTCACGGGCTCTTTTGCCGAGATCAGCTTCGGAAGCAGTTCATCACTGTGTTTATTCTTTTTTATAAAATCCAGAGTAGACATAATTGTACTTTTCTAATACAGGATCCCTCTTCCCGGACATGAATTTTCTCATTGACACGCAGGAGCGGGTTATGATATAAAATAACGGTGTCCAGGGGAATCATACAATGGCAGTATGACGGTCTCCAAAACCGTTCATGGGAGTTCGAATCTCTCTTCCCCTGTATCAAGAGCCTTAAAAGGCTCTTTTTTTTGCCTTTTGCCTTTTTCCGAAAGAGATCTCAAAAGGCTGGCATGCAAATAAGAATTATACTTTATTTCTGCATTTTTCGCAATATCTCTATGGCATCTGTCACATTGGAAACGCCTGTCAGACAGACATTTTCCTGTTTGCCGAGCACCTTGAGGGAGGATTCCGGGACAATGCATCGGGAAAATCCCATTTTCACTGCTTCCCGGACTCTGCTCTCGATCTGGCTGACGCTGCGGACTTCTCCTGAAAGCCCTACTTCACCCACTGCCATCACATCTGCCGGAACGATAAAATCCATGTAGCCGGAAGCCAGAGCGATGATCACGGCAAGATCCAGAGCTGTTTCCGAGATCTTCATGCCGCCTGCGATATTGATGTAGGCATCGCACTCCGACATCTTGAATCCGAGACGTTTCTCCAGAACCGCGATCAAAAGGTTCATTCTTCCGAAATCAAATCCGGTGGCGCTTCTTCTGGGATTGTTAAGCCCCGATCTGGCTACAAGCGCCTGGATCTCGGCCAGTATGGGCCTGGTGCCTTCCATGCTGCAGGATACAACGGACCCGGATGCATTGACCGGCCGCCCTGTCAGCATAAACTGAGAGGGGTTCGGGACCTGCTCAAGGCCGGTGGATCTCATCTCAAAGACCCCGATCTCATTGGTGGATCCGAACCGGTTCTTTACGCCCCGCAGGATCCGGTAGGAAGCATGGGAATCTCCTTCAAAATAAAGGACTGTATCCACCATATGCTCCAGCATCCTGGGACCTGCCACCACACCTTCCTTTGTCACATGTCCCACAAGAAAGATGGCGATCCCCATCACCTTGGCCCACTGCATCAGCAGATTGGTCGACTCTCTGACCTGGCCGCTGCTGCCCGGAGCAGACGCCACGTCAGGGCGGAACATGGTCTGGATGGAGTCGATCACGCATACCTGCGGTTTTTCATCTGTGATCACCTTTTCGATCACATCCAGATCGGTCTCACATAACAGCTTCATATGTTCTCCGAATTCCCCGAGCCGGTCTGCCCGGAGCCTGATCTGGCTGAGGGATTCCTCCCCGGAAATATAAAGGACATCGACTCCTTTGTCACTCAGGGCTTTACATACCTGGGTAAGAAGTGTCGATTTGCCGATTCCCGGATCGCCGCCGACCAGCACCAGGCTGTCCTTTATAATGCCGCCGCCCAAAACCCGGTCGAATTCGTCGATCCCGGTCACAAAACGTTCTTCCTGCTCCACACGGATCTCTGACATGCGGCAGGAGCCTGCTGCCTTGAATTCCTTACCTTTCAGCCCCGGTCCCACTTTACGAAGGCCAGTCTGGCTGATGCCTGCCTGCCGGGAATTGCTGCCCGCCAGGAAAGAAGCAGGGACCTCTACCAGCGTGTTCCATTCGTGGCACGCCGGGCACTGCCCAGCCCATTTGGCCGTCTCGAATCCACATTCTTTACAATAAAAGCCCGTATCTTTTGCCTTTGCCATTGTTATCTTTTCACCTTAAAGACCAGCTGTCCTTCCGCACAGTCGGCGGTCACGCTGTCTCCTGCTTTTATACTGCCGTCAATGATCTCTTCCGCCAGCTTATCTTCAAATGCTGTCTGGATCGTACGTTTCAGGGATCTGGCTCCGTATTTCCTGTCATATCCCTTTTCCACGAGATAGTCTCTGGCTTTGTCCGTAACCTTCAGAGAGATCCCGACCTGTTTCTTCGCCCTTCCGATGATCTCGTTCAGCATAAGATCGGCGATCTTTCCCATATCGTTCTTTGTCAGGGCGGCAAATACGATGATCTCATCAATGCGGTTGATAAATTCCGGTTTGAACAGATGCCGTACTTCGTTCATAACAGCATCTTTCATGATCTTATAATCCGCTTCTTCCGATTTGTCTGCGGCAAAGCCGAGATTTTTCGGTTCCATGATCCTGGCTGCGCCAGCATTGCTGGTCATGATGATGATGGTATTTTTAAAATCCGCGATCCGCCCGTGGGAGTCGGTGATCCTTCCCTCATCCAGGACCTGCAGCAGGATATTAAAAACATCCGGATGAGCTTTCTCGATCTCATCAAACAGGACGATGGAATAAGGATTTCTCCTGACCTGCTCAGACAGCTGTCCGCCTTCATCATAGCCCACATACCCCGGAGGTGAGCCGATCAGTTTGGAAACACTGTGTTTTTCCATATACTCAGACATATCGATCCGTATGATCGCACTTTCCGTCCCGAACAGACACTCCGCCAGGGCTTTGGACAATTCGGTTTTCCCGACGCCGGTAGGGCCCAGCAACAGGAAGGAACCAATAGGGCGCTTCGGATCTTTCAGACCCGCCCTGCCTCTTCGGATCGCCTTACTGAGGGAAACGACCGCTTCATCCTGTGCAATGACCCTTTTATGGAGTTCCGCCTCCATGTTCTTCAGTTTTTCCGTTTCTTCCCTGGCCAGTTTTTTCACCGGGATCCTGGTCCATCCGGATACGACTTCCGCGATATCATCTTCTGTTACCTTTTTGGCACGGCTGCCGGAAGATTTCCGTCCGGCGCCGGCATTGAGGGCCGTTTGCAGGGATTCCATTTCTGCCCGTGCTGCAGACGCCTTCTTCAGTTTCCCTGCTTTCAGGTACTTTTCCAGCTGCTGCTCTGTTTCTTTCAATTCCTGCTCCAGAGCACTCTGTCCTGCCGGATGGAGATAGGAAGAAAGCTTCACCTTGGAAGCAGCTTCATCCATCAGGTCGATCGCTTTGTCAGGCATGTACCGGTCATTGATATAGCGCATGGAAAGATCCACCGCTGCTTCCAGGGCCTGATCTGTGATCTTCACCTGATGATGCTCTTCATAATCCGGACGCAGCCCTTTCAGGATCTGAACAGATTCCTCCCTGGTCGGCTGCTCCACATAAACAGGCTGGAACCGTCTTTCCAGGGCGGCGTCTTTTTCAAAATACTTCCGGTATTCATCCATTGTGGTGGCGCCTATGATCTGGACTTCTCCCCTGGTAAGGGCAGGTTTCAGGATATTGGCGGCATCAATGGAGCCTTCTGAGCCACCGGCGCCGATCATGGTATGGATCTCATCCATGAACAGAATGATGTGCCCGTCTTCCGACACCTCCCGGATCACTTTCTTGACACGTTCTTCGAATTCGCCTCTGTATTTTGATCCTGCCACCAGGCCGGGAAGATCCAGAGAAAGGATCCTCTTGTCTGCGATCGGACCGCTGACCCCGCCGGAGACGATTCTCTGCGCCAGTCCTTCCACAATAGAGGTCTTGCCGACGCCGGGCTCTCCCACCAGGCACGGATTGTTTTTCGTCCTGCGGGAAAGGATCTGGATCATCCGCTCGATCTCCTGCTCCCTTCCGATGACCGGGTCAAGTCCGCCGTCTCTTGCCATGGCACAAAGATCCCTGCTGAAATCAGCCAGGATCTGCTCTCCCTGTTTCTGGGGAGACTGTGCTTTTTCCGCACTCAGTTCCGCTTTATGCTCCCTGGGATCTTCCCCCATAGCGGAAAAAGTGTCTGCCATGATCTTCTGCCGGTTGCCCCCCAGGACAGTCAGGACTCTCAGGCCTGCACAATCCTGCATTTTCAAAAGTGCCAGGAGCAGATGTTCTGTTCCCACATTCTGTGAATGGAACCGGTCCGCCTGTCTGCCGGCTTCCTCCAACAGTTCCCGGGCCGAAGGGGAATACCCCTCGCCCTCTGCCACTGCTGTGAAACTCCCCTGTTCAAAGGGATGATCCAGCATTTTCCTGACGCCTTCCGGCGAAATACCGTTTGCGGCAAGGATCTTCTGGGAAGTACTTTCCGATGCTTCGGCCAGTCCCAGAAGGATATGTTCTGTTCCGATAAACAGCTGCCCGTTGGAAGAAGCATATTCGCAGGCAGCTTCCAGTGCCTCGGCAGCCAGTCTGGTAAATGGTTTTTTCATACTGTTACTCCATATCATCATAGATCTCATCGATCAGTTTCTTGACTTCGTCCCTGGAGACGCCCTTCACGATCCCGCTGGCGATCAGCGGTTTTAACAGGCATCGCATTTTATTCAGGGAATTGATCTTATCAATATCCACCGAAACCACTGCTCCTCTTCTGCGGTCTACTTTCAGGAATCCATCCTGCCTCAGAGAGGAATAAGCTTTATTGACCGTGTGCATGTTCACACCGATATCATCCGCCATATTCCTGACGGAAGGCAGGGATTCTCCGTTTTTCAGTTGGGAAGTGGCGATTGCCACGATGATCTGGTTCCTCAGCTGGACGTAGATGGCTTCCTCGCTGTTAAAATCAATCTCTATCAACATAACAAACCTCTGTTTCTGAAACTGCTTCCGGGCAGTTCCCCTTTGGCTGATATATAGTTCTAACTGTTATATTGATGATATAACAGTTGACCTTTTATGTCAATTCACCTCTTCCGGCAGTCTTCGTCGTTAAGGTGGGTAAATGCTCTGCAAAACCCTTCTCAAATCGGGCATTTGCGGAAACAGGGAGGGTGTACCCTCCTCAGATCCAGCACATGGCAAAAACAAGGAGGGTGTACCCTCCTCAAATCAGTCACTTTGCGAAAACAGGGAGGGTGTACCCTCCTCAAATCGGGCACCTGACGTAAACAGGGAGAGTTTACCCTCCTTAAATCGGGCGACTGGCGAAAACAAGGAGGGTGTACCCTCCTCAAATCAGTCACTTTGCGAAAACAGGGAGGGTGTACCCTCCTCAAATCAGCCACTTTGCGAAAACAGGGAGGGTGTACCCTCCTTAAATCCAGCACATGGCAAAAACAGGGAGGTATCTATATTGATCATCACACATCCATAAAAATGCCCGGGACAGCCTTAAGCTCCCCGGGCATATACCTGCGGTTCAGTATGGTCAGGCTGCATCTTAATGGATGCGGTAAAATAGGCTTTGATGCTTTCTTCGATGTTGTCTGTGGAAAGCCTGCAGATCAAAGTCCTGCGTTCTCCTGTTCCTTGTAGTTTTCATAGCGCTTCTTTGCGTCAGCATCCGCCATTGCAAAAAGCTTTTCCGCGTTCTCCGGGAAGGTACGTCTTAAAGCATTATAACGTGTCTCTCCATCCAGGAACTCTTCATAACCAAGGGTCGGCTCTTTTGAATCAAGCGTTAGCGGTTTTTCCTTCTTCGGATCGTATCTGTAAAGCAACCAGTATCCTGAATCCACCGCTCGTTTCATCTCGGCCTGCACATTCGCCATACCGGCTTTTATGCCGTGGGAAGTGCACGGAGTGTAGGCGATGATAACCGAAGGTCCCGGATGTGCCTCTGCTTCCTTTATGGCCTTTAAAAGCTGGGGCATGGAAGCTCCCATGGCAACCTGGGCCACATACACATTTCCGTAAGCCCGGCAGAGCGCTCCCAGATCCTTCTTTTTGCTTCTTTTGCCCGCGGAGGCAAACTCCGCCACAGCTCCGAGAGGCGTTGCCTTGGAGCTCTGCCCGCCGGTATTGGAATACACTTCTGTGTCGATGACAAAAACATTGATGTCCTCGCCGGTAGCGATCACATGATCCAGCCCTCCATAGCCGATGTCATACGCCCATCCATCACCGCCATACATCCAGAAACTCTTTTTAGCCAGGCGGTCTTTTCTTTCAAGGATAGCTGATGCCAGTGTGAAGATCCCGGGATCCGTACCGGAATTTGCGCCGGCATTTCCGGCTTCTATAATGTCTTCCAGCTCCTGTATCAGCTTGTCCGTAGCCTTTCTGGATGCATCCGGATCCTCGTAGCGATCAAGCCACTCTTTCGCAGCCGGACTGCCTGTCAGTCTGATGTATTCCTCAACGTTCGCTTTTTGTTTCTTTCGCTGCTGGCGCACCGAAAGCGCCATACCCAGAGCCAGCTCTGCATTGTTCTCAAACAGGCTGTTTGTCCACGCAGGACCGAAGCCCCGCTTATTTGTGGTATAAGGGATCCCCGGGAAAGGAGCGCCCCAGGCCTGGGAACATCCGGTACCATTTGCCCAGTAAAGTCTTTCTCCGAACAGCTGGGTCAGAAGCTTTGCATATGGAGTTTCACCACAGCCTGCGCAGGCTGCGGAAAATTCCACCAGAGGTTGTCTGAACTGGCTGCCCTTAACTGTGTAAGGATCAAACAGATCGCCTTTATCCGAAAGTGAAAGACCATAGTTCCAGATATCTATCTGACTTTCATCGAACCGAGCAGGAACCATATCAAGCGCCTTCACCGGGCAGACACTGGCACAGCTTCCGCAGCCGGTACAATCAAAAGTGGATACCTGGATGGCAAACTTCAAGCCCTGAACCTTCGGCCCCTTTGCGTCCGCCATCTCAAATCCTGCCGGAGCGCCTTGGGCCTCATCATCATTAAGTAAATAAGGTCTTATTACCGCATGCGGGCATACAAATGAACACTGGTTGCACTGGATACACCTGGCGGCATCCCATTTCGGTATTGTTACAGCGATACCCCGTTTTTCATAGGCGGTAAGGCCCATGTCTATATGCCCGTCCTCATAACCTGCAAAAACGCTGACAGGAAGGTCATCCCCCTTTTGCCGGTTAACCGGGATTAGGATATTCTTTACGACATCCGGAATGCTGTCCTTTGCGCAGCCGCTGCATCCTGACGGACAGGCTTTTCCTCTGCCCGCAGCGATGGCAAGGTTTATATCCATTGGCTGCCCCTCATCCGGCGCGCCGGCCCAGTCTGCAGGTATCTCCACCTTCAAGACCCCTTTTGCTCCGGCGTCAATGGCGGCGAGATTCATTTCCACCACCTGATCTCCTTTGGCAAAATAGGTGTCTCTTGCAGCCTGTTTCATAAATCCCAGTGCTTCCTCTATTGGAATAACAGGCATCAGCTGGAAGAAAGCGGACTGCAGGATGGTGTTGGTGTGTGAGCCCAGTCCCAGTTTCTGAGCAATAGCCGTGGCATCAATAAGATAAAGTTTGATGTCTTTTTCGGCGATGTCGCGTCTGGCTTTGGCCGGCAGCATCTGTGAAAGCTCATCCGCGCTCCATTTTGTGTTTAAGAGCAATGTACCGCCCGGCTTTATCTCCCCGGTGATATCATATTGCAGCATAAAGCTTTCTTTATGGCAGGCCACAAAATCCGCGTTTTTGACATAATAAGAACCCCTGATCGAACGGTCGCTGAAACGGAGATGAGATTTTGTGATGCCAAAGGACTTTTTGGCGTCATATTCAAAATACGCCTGCCCGAACTTTTCTGTATGATCGCTGATGATCTTTACGGTGTTATGGTTGGCACCTACCGTACCATCTCCGCCAAGCCCCCAGAATTTGCACTCCACCATGGACTTATCCTGGCTCTCCCAGTGTTTTGTCTCCAGGGACAGATGCGTAACATCATCCGTAATGCCGATCGTAAAATGATTCAGAGGGTCTTCCTGTGCCAGATTGTCAAATACTGCCACGATCTGTCCCGGGTCAGTATCCTTTGAGGACAGTCCGTATCGGCCTCCGATAACCCGGATATTCTTTCCGCCGCACAGAATGGCAGTGCAGACATCCTCAAACAGCGGTTCTCCGATAGAACCCATATCCTTGCAGCGGTCCAGGACCGCAATGCGTTTTACACTCTCCGGCAGTGCTTTCAGGAAATATTCTGCCGAGAAAGGCCTGTAAAGGTGAACCTGAAGCAAGCCCGCTTTTCTGCCCTGAGACTGAAGATATTCCACAGCCTCCATGGCGGCTCCTGTAACAGAGCCCATGAGGATCACAACATCTTCCGCATCAGGATCTCCGTAATAATTGAACAGATGATAATCTCTGCCTGTCTTTTCGTTTATCATGCAGAGATATTTCTCGACAATATCCGGCAGTTCATCGTAGAAGCGGTTGTTAGACTCGCGTACCTGAAAATATACGTCCGGGTTGATAACCGTGTTGCGCAGCGTAGGATGCTCCGGATTCAGCGCGTCATCCTTAAAACGCTTTAATGAGTCCTGATCGATCATGTCCAGGTACATCTGCTCCGGGAACACCTCTACCTTGCTGATCTCGTGGGAAGTTCTGAATCCGTCAAAAAAGTGCATGAACGGAATTCTGCTCTCGATTGCCGCAAGATGCGCCACCGGAGCCAGGTCACTTACTTCCTGCACACTGGAGCTGCAAAACTGTGCAAAGCCGGTCTGTCTGCAGGCCATCACATCCGAATGGTCTCCGAAGATACTCATCCCATGTGTTCCCACTGTCCGGGCTGCCACATGGAGCACCGCAGGCTGCCGTTCACCGGCGATCCGGTAAAGTACAGGGATCATCAGCATAAGTCCCTGGGATGATGTAAAGGATGTGGAAAGAGCTCCTGTCTGGATCGACCCGTGCACAGCCCCTATGGCCCCTGCCTCGGACTGCATCTCTATAAGCCGCACAGTCTGTCCGAACATATTCTTCCTGCCCCGTGCAGACCAGGAGTCCGTACGGCTCGCCATTGGTGAGGATGGCGTGATGGGGTAGATCGCTGCTATCTCCGTAAAAGGATAGGCACGGTTAGCCGCCGCCTCATTTCCGTCCATTGTTGCAAATGTTGATTTCGTTTTTACCATATTATTTCTTATCTCCACTTAATCCCAGTTTTTCAATAGCTTCCTCACGCATTTTATATTTCAATATTTTCCCGGCTGCATTCATCGGGAAAGCGTCAACAAATCCGATATATCGGGGAACCTTGTGCCTTGCCAGTGATGCTGCGATAAAGTTGTGCATCTCTTCTTCGGTACAGGTTTCGCCTTCCTTTAAGATAATGCAGGCCATGGCCTCCTCGCCGTATTTTTCGTCCGGAACCCCGATCACCTGAACATCCTGCACCTTAGGATTGGTATAGATGAACTCTTCGATCTCCTTCGGGTAAAGATTCTCACCGCCCCGGATGATCATATCCTTCAATCGTCCGGTGATGCGGAAAGTTCCGTCCTCGTTCATGCAGGCCAGATCGCCGGAGTGAAGCCAGCCCTCATCATCGATCGTTTCACGGGTGGCGTCCGGCATCTTGTAATAACCCTTCATCTGGTTGTAACCTTTGGCGCAGAACTCGCCGTTTACACCCGGAGGAAGTGTTTTCCCGGTTTCCGGGTCTACCACCTTGCACTGCACATGCGGAAATGCATAACCCACTGTTTCCGTGCGGACATCAAGAGAATCTGTCCATGCAGACATAGTGTTTCCGGGAGCCGTTTCGGTCTGACCGTATACACTCACAATACCGGTCATGTTCATTTCATCCGGTCGGGCAGCCCTTCTCATAAGCTCCGGCGGGCATCCGCTTCCCGCCATGATCCCTGTTCTCATATAAGAAAAATCAGTCTTACGGTAATCCGGATGATTAAACATGGCGATGAACATGGTCGGCACGCCATTAAAAGCTGTGATCCGCTCCTGATTTATGCAGGCCAGAGATGATTTTGCCGAAAAATAAGGCATTGGGCAGATGGTAGATCCATGGGTCATGGATGATGTCATCGAAAGCGTCATCCCGAAACAGTGGAACATGGGAACATGGATCATGAAGCGGTCCGCTGTGGAAAGCCCCATGCGGTCTCCTATGCACTTGCCGTTATTCACCACGTTGTAGTGAGTCAGCATAACTCCTTTCGGAAAGCCCGTGGTTCCGGAAGTGTACTGCATATTGCAGACATCATTGGGCTTTACCCTGGCTGCCAGACGGGAAATTTCCTCTGCCGGAACCAGTTCTGCTCTCTCAAGGGATTCTTCAAATGTCAGGCATCCCGGCATTTTAAAACCCACCGTGATCACATTTCTCAGGAATGGGAGTTTTCTGCAGTGCAGAGGTTCGCCGGGCTTATTCCCTGCTATCTCAGGGCAGAGAGTGCCTATGATCTCCCTGTAATTTGAATCCAGCTGACTCTCTACCATCACAAGGGTATGGGTGTCGGACTGTCTTAACAGATACTCTGCCTCATGGATCTTGTATGCTGTGTTCACCGTCACCAGTACCGCGCCGAGCTTAACCGTGGCCCAGAAAGTGATGTACCAGGCCGGCACATTGGTAGCCCAGATAGCCACCTTGCTTCCGGCGGTTACACCCATGGAGACCAGTGTCCTGGCGAAATTGTCAACATCATCCCGAAACTCAGAATAAGTTCTGGTGTAGTCTAAAGTTGTATATTTAAATGCATACTGATCAGGAAACTCCTCCACCACCCGGTCCAGAACCTGTGAAAAAGTCATATTCAAAAGTTCGTCTTTCTTCCAGATATACTGGCCTGTACCGTCGTGATTTGGATAAAGGGCTTTCTTCTGGGTCCTGGTATCGTCAAAATGACGCATGTAGTTGATAAAATAGGGCATGATGATACTCAGATCATCGAAATCCGAAAGCCACTGGCTCTTCCATTCCATGGAGATCATGCCGTCATAATTGATGGAAGAAAGCGCCCGCATCATATCGTCTATCGGAAGAGTTCCCTCACCGATAAGATTATAGCTTTTGTCATCATTGGAATCTCTCAGATGCACATGTTTTACATATGCGCCAAGATTCTTTATGGTGGTATCCGCACTCTCACCAAAATCCCTGTAGGGATGATGCATATCCCAGGAAGCTCCCAGCTCATCCGAGGCATAACTGTCCATCAGATCGCGGAGACGCTTTGTATCTGCGTAGATCCCGGTTGTTTCCATAAGGACCACCACGCCGCGCTCCGCTGCCGCCGGAAGCAGGATATCAAGCCTTTCCCGTATCCGTTCCTCATGATCTGTAAGAGCGATACAAACCACATAGGGTACCTTCAGGTTTTTCGCGATTTCCATCTGGTCAATGAGGATCTGTGTGAAATCTTCGGCCACGCTGATATCGCAGGCAGTATCTATGCAGGGGATCTCGATATGCTTTTCCTTCAAGTCCCTGACAGTCGCAGCCGCATTGTATTTATGGAACAGCCCCCCGCGTCCGGTGAGTTCCGGGTGTTTGTATAGATTATAAAATTCTACGCCGTCGTACTCGGCATCGATGGCAGCATCTATAAAAACATTCGGATCCACATCTTCCCATCCCCGGGTCAAAAATGAAAATCTCATGCCTCAGCCTCCTCATATACAATCTTGTTGAGTGCATTAACGTAGGCTCTTATGCTCGAGCCTATGATATCCGTGGAGATGCCCCTGCCGGGATAGATCTTTCCATTTGAGATAAGCTTGACCACAGTCTCGCCTACAGCCTCCTGGCCCTCTGTCACGGATCTTACCTGAAAGTCATCCAGCTCGTAGTGACAGCCTACAATTTTTTCTATAGCAAGAAAAGCCGCATCTACAGGGCCATCCCCTATCACTACGCTCTCCATTTTTTCACCGTCCTTTATCATGGTAATATGGGCGGTGGAACCGATGGTATTTCCATGATTGATCACATATTTCTCAAGCGTATAGGCGGCCGGCACCTGCATGGCGGCTGAAGCGACTATGGCATCCAGCTCTCTGCCGCTGATGGAATCCTTTTTCGCCGCTATCCGTTCAAAGGCCTCCCAGACAAGCTGTCCGTCCTCATCACTTAA
>R26__coassemble_1409_pt1 | contig 12085 bp, 9 predicted proteins | sample R26__metabat2_high_PE_046 | metagenome-assembled genome bin R26
CGGTAGAAGTGAAGTCAAATAATGCCGGCTCAAAATCATTATCATCATTAATTAAGAATGATAATTACAGTGATATTAAACGGGGAATTAAGTTTGGTGATTTTAACATTGGAGAGGCGAATCATATTTATACATTCCCTTACTTCTGTCTTTTTAAACTAAGAGAATTTCTGAGAACCTGGAACTGATTAAAAGCTTCTTTGAAAAGCAATTTTGGTTCCAATTTTGGTTCCAGCTGAAAAGCGATACCTCTCGACACCCCCTTTCTTACTGGCTTTTTTAGAGAGGCTCAGGCTTCGAATCCCACCGCTTCCTCTAACTGATATATATTTTTTTTAGATATAGAAAGAAGGGCTGTCATGTTTACTTTAATTCGACTTGAAGCGATTCCTCATCTGTAAAGCCATCTCCCTTTCGGCTTTTTTTGTAATTTCCAAAATAGTTCTTGCACACTCCTCAGCAATGAAATTGCTGAAAGAATTCACACCGGTTGAAGAAAACAGTCTCGTGATAACCTGCAGATTATCTTTACTGAATTTGAGAACAGAGATATGAACAGCAGCATCTTTTCATAGACTGGCAAAACCGCTATTTACAGCGGTTTTTTGCTTTCATCTGTTCATTGAAAATATGAGAAGTGTTATGCTTATCAATGGGAGTGTGCCGGCAGAACTGTTCAGAGAGCTAAGTACAAATAGAATTCGGATCATAGCGCGGTGCGCGAGGAGCTTGCGGACGCGGTATGCGCGACACACTTCCGCTTGTCCGGCTGTATTTCATGCAGTTTTGAAAAACATGAAATTCCGCATAAGTATTTTAGCTATCTATTCATGCGGATTTCGTTTTTCTGAGATTTCGCATGTTTTTTTCGCCATTATTTTCATGCGCTTTTTGCATTTTCAGTACTCCGCATGAATCTGCCTGTTTTTTTATCATGCGCTTTTTTTATTTTTAATATACCGCATGAATTCGCTGGGATTTTTATCATGTGAATTTGTGATTATTGAGATTCCGCATAATTCCCGTCGGCACCTGCCCGAAGACCGAGGATCTGGCGCAAGCACTCGGTTAAAAACAGTCCGAGTGCTCGGCTTATGCTCTTAATTCTCCTTTCCGATTTTGATTACTTCTTGATTACTTTTGTAATCAGACCCTCAACAAACATTGATTTTATGCGGATTGGCGGGATGAGAAGATTCTTCAAATCCCTCCTTCTCCGCTCGTGGTAGTCAGGAATCGTTGAATATTCAACATTCCTGGCTATTTTTTGAGTTTTGAGTACATGGAATGCCCCTTAGAAGAATGAATGATGTATCAAAAATAGAAATGTTGTGATCGATACAAGGCAGGAGTTATATGATAAAACCCACTAAGAAAAAAGTACGTAAATTGCATCTGCGCAGGGATTGAAAGAAAAGATTGACAAGAGAATTGCTCCCGTCCATAATGGAATTGAAATCCAATATGGACGGACAGGAGGTAATTATGTATCTTCAAAGAGCAGTTGAAAAGACGATCCATAAAGCGGAGCTTCAGACGAAAGCAATCCTGATTACCGGAGCAAGACAAGTTGGTAAATCAACGACCATCAGGGAACTATACCCTGACTATACCTATATCACACTTGACGATGAAAACTTTGCTGAACTTGCAAGAAATGACAGTTCGCTTTTTTTTCGTGATATCAGGTACCCGGTTATTATTGATGAAGCACAGTATGCACCTGAACTGTTCCGAACTATTAAGAGGATTGCAGATTCAGACAATGTAAAAGGAAAGTTCTTCCTCACCGGCTCTCAGTCATATGAACTTATGAGCAGCGCTTCAGAGTCTCTCGCCGGAAGAATAAGCATAGTAGAGATGAGCGGATTGTCTTTAAGAGAGATATTCCATATAGATTTTAATAACCCGTTTATTCCTGATGATTCATATATTCAGGAACGTAGTAAGTATATTGAGACATACTCTGATATATGGTCAGTTATTCACAGAGGATCCATGCCTGAGCTTCTGAATCCTGACCGCGATTGGGAGTGGTTCTACAGGGATTATGTACGTACTTATCTTGAGAGGGATATACGAAGAATCATAAATATAAAAGATGAAATTAAATTTAGAAATTTTCTTACGTGTCTGGCAGCCAGATCCGGCGAACTGCTGGTATATCAGGAATTGGCTAACGAGGTTGGAATAGATATCAAAACGGCGCAGAACTGGGTATCTGTAATAGCAGCCTCTGGGCTTATAAAAATCGTACATACATATCAAAATAATATTATCAAACGTGCCATAAAAACACCAAAGTTATTCTTTATGGATACAGGTCTTTTGTGTTACCTGACCGGTTGGACTGATCCGGGTGTCCTTTAGAAAGGTGCAATGTCTGGTAGTATATTTGAAACATTTGTGGTTTCCGAAATCATGAAAAGCTACAGTAATTCAGGCAATGGAACCGACGGCATTTATTATTATCGCGATAAAGACAAGAAGGAGATTGATCTTCTGATAGAAAGAGGTAATATTATTTACCCTATAGAAATAAAGAAATCCGGGTCTGTCAGTAAGGAATGGGTTAAGAATTTCAACGTTCTTGATAAGATTCCCGGCAAGCAAGTTGGCCGAGGTGCTGTGATATGCCTTACGGAAAAACGTTTTCCAATTAACGACACTGTAGACGCACTACCTATAGAATATATATAAATCGGCATAGGATGCCTTGTCCCGGTTTGCAGTCTGATCTCGAACATATTTTTTACGGCGCACACAGTGTCGCTTCCTGTCCGGGCCGTCGAGATGTGTCCGGTATCTGTCATCAACACCGGGCTATGACAAATAAGAATGCAAATACGTGACAAATATGAGTTTTCATCGGGGCAGTTTATAATATGCTGACACCGTGTCAGAAAAAGAGTACGATTAATGCACTGTCCAACATTTATGATTGGACGGTAGCACATGGAAAAACAGACATTTTTCGAAAAATACCCTCCATCAGACAAGGTGAGGCTGGAGGGTATCTGTATTGATATTTCAACATTCTTTTAGAATCACCATCCACAGAACCGGCAAAGTGTGGATGGTATTTTTTGCAAAATACAGAATTTACGTTTAGACACCCTCCAATGCAGAAGAAAGGAGCGGGCGAGATCGTGACGACAAGGGGATAACCGGCAGAGCAGAGTGTGAAGTGACAGTATATCCTGCATTTGATATAATCCGTATGATGTCATGAACGAGGTCAATGCAGCTGATTAAACCGGATTAATTTAGAGTGAATAGCAGAGGCCGATATGATAGACGGACATATTCATCTTGAATACGGAGACTACACACTGGAATACATACAGAAATTTGTCGACAAAGCCGTCGAAATGAAACTGGATGAAATCTGGCTTCTTGAGCATAATTATATGTTTCCGGAATTTGCATCGATGTATGATGCTGTGTGTGCTCACAGTCCTTTTATCCATGCCTGGTTCCAGAGAAATGCCGGTAAGAAAAGTTATGACAGATACCTGGATCTGACAAAGAAAGTTCGGCAAATGGAGTATCCTGTTAAGATCAGATTCGGCCTGGAAGTATGCTATTTTAAAGGGCAGGAAGATCTGGTCTTTCGGTTAACAAAGGATAAAGGGTTTGATTTTCTTCTTGGCAGTATTCATTTTGTCGGAGACTTTGCCTTTGATCATACAGCGGAACTGTGGAAAGAAGTTGATGTTGATAAGACATACCAAAGATACTTCGAAGACTCCATCTCCCTGGCTGAAAGCCGTCTATTTGATGGGATAGGACACCCGGACTCCATAAGACTGTTCGGACACAAACCGTCCTTCTCATTGACAGATCATTATAAGAAGCTGGCTGAAGAACTATCAAAAAGCCATATGTACGCGGATCAGAACAGTGGCGTTGCGCGGAGATGCCCGGACACAGCTCCCCTGGGTATGGATCCGGAGCTCATCAGAACACTGAAAAAATATAACATTCCTGTTATTACGTCATCAGATGCTCATTATCCTGAAGATGTAGGATACAAGATAAAGGAATTGAATGAATGTATATCTAAGGCATGATCGGTGAAAAGAATGGATAAATGTGATTGGTGCAACCTGTCTGAAGAAGACAAACGGTTTCAGGTGTACGAAAGCAGATCCTGGTCTGTTTTCCTTTCGGATGATCAGGATTATATTGGACGATGTGTTTTGGTACTAAAGCGTCATTGTAATTCCATGTCAGAGCTGACAGATAATGAATGGGATGAGCTGCGCAATCTGGTCTGTAAAGTGGAGGCGTGTTTAAAGGCTGTTTTAGGAGCGGCTCTATGCAATTGGAGTTGTTTGATGAATAGTTTCTATAAAGAGGCAGCGCCTGATCCTCATCTTCATATTCATGTAAGGGCAAGATATGATAAACCCGTAATACTTAATGGGAGTACTTATACTGATAGCGAGTTTGGCCATCATTATGCGTTGCATAAGAGCGGGGTAATACCTGATAAAGATAAGGAAGAAGTATTTATCCGACTAAAAGAATGGCTGAATCGCTGAATTCCGGTTTAAGATGACAGAGGGACGGTTCTTTTGTCATCTGTTATCCCGCACCTGTTTGATTTATTCCAGTTTATCGATGGAGGGCCCTAACATGAAAGATACCATGAAAGAAAAGTATTATGATCAAGCGGTCGCCTGTGTGAAGGACCGAGTCCTTCCTGCACAAAGGAAACTCTACCAGGCCTGCGATGGCAATCTGGACAGAGTCTACGGCGGGGCTATGAACGGAAACGGATACTTCGGGAAGGTGATCGAGCCCGGCCATATATACGAGCTTGGCTATGAAAAATGCACTTGTCCGAAAGTTCTGTCCGGCGAGGTTACTGATCCAGAGCAATGTGAATGCAGCAGACAAAGTATCTTGTATATTCTCAGTTGTCTGGAACCGGACAGCAAATTTGAGGTAGAGATTTTGGAGACTGTATTGCGCGGAGCGGAGCATTGTCGGTTCCGGATTACAAAGAATTGATAATTCCAGTTTGTAGAGAATAGTTAAGGAGAACACTGCTATGGAATTCTTTGATACTGTAAACGCTAGAAGAAGTATACGTGATTTTACAGATGAAAAAATACCGGAAGACAAGCTGAGAAAGATTGTCGCGGCAGCTTATCAGGCACCTGCCAATGATCATTTCAGAGACTGGCATTATATCGTTATTACAGATCCGGAAACAAAGCGGAAAGTACTTAACGGTGTTCCGAAAAACCTGACGGTAAAAGATGTTGATCAGATGACATTCATTTCTGATCCCATCCAGAAGGAAAGCTATCAGGTCGCCGTACCCAAGCAATATAAAATGCTGTATGATGCCGCGGCAGTGATCGTGCCGCTGATGAAGAAAAAAACGGATATCCTTCATCCGGCCAGTCTTTCAGATCTGAACGTTTATGCTTCTGTCTGGTGCAGTATCGAAAACCTCTGGCTGGCCGCAACAGCAGAAGGATACGGCTGCAATCTGAGAATCCCTGTCGGGGACGAGGAGGCGATCGCTCAGGAAGCGCTTGGTTTTCCGGATAGATATCTGATCCCATGTTTCATCGGTATTGGCCGGCCGGCTCCCGGCGCTGTTCTGACAAAGCAGATCGAACTCGATCTTGATCGTATGATCCACTGGCAGAAATTCTGATGACAGAGATGACAGAGGGACGGTTCTTTTGTCATCTCTGTCATCCAATCTTCTGCTGATATGATTTCTTTAAAATGAAAACTGCTGCAATCGCAGTCAGCATTTCCGCGATCGGGAAGGTCCACCATACAATGCTTGTAACGGAATCGAATCGTGTGAAGATATAAGCGGTCGGGAACACAAATATGACCAGCCGCAGCATTGCGATCAGAAAAGGCCGGAATGCATAGCGGATGGATTGCAGAACGCCTTGCACTGCTACTGAAAATCCCATAAAGACATATCCGATACTGGCGATCCGCAGCGCTCTTTCGCAGGTTTCGATGATCTCGATCGTTGCATCGCCAGTCAGTCCGAACAGATGGGAAAGAGGCCCGGCGAGGATTTCAAACAAAACAGTCAGTACCGCCATCACAAGCAGGGTATCCAGGATCCCGTATCGGATCGCCTGATCGATCCGCTTTCTGTCACGCATTCCGTAATTGAAGGACAGGACGGAAATGATCGTATTGGAAAGCCCGAATGCAGAAAACAATGCGATCTGTTGTATTTTATAGTAGATCCCAAATGATCCCACGAGGATGACAGGATCCGCTTTTGCGCTGCCAAGTATGGCATTCATTCCGGCCATCATCACTGTCAGTAAGCCCTGCATCAGGGCAGCAGAAATACCGATCCTGTAAATTGCTTTTATCAGGTTCCAGGATGGACGGATATATTTGAGGTTTCCCTGGATCTCTCTGTTTTTTGCATAATGGAAAAACATTGCCATTCCCATGGAAACAAACTGTCCGATCACGGTTGCCCAAGCTGCACCCGCCGCTCCCATCTTCAACGGATAAATAAATACCCAGTCCAGAATGATGTTGGTCAGGGCACCGGCAATCTGGGAGATCGTGGAAAACATGGTTTTCCCCGTAGATTGAAGAAACCGTTCATAAACGGTAAATCCGATACCGCCAAGTGAAAGAATGCAGCAGATCTGAAGATAGGATGTTCCCATGTTATGGACCTGCTCATTTCCGCCGTCAAACAATCCGATAAACCATCCGGAACCGAATATACCGAAAAGAAGAAACAGCAGGTAAATACACATCATCAGAAAGATCCCGTTGCCTGCCGTACGATTTACTTTTTCCTGGTTCTGCTCTCCCAGACTCATGGAAAGCAGCGCATTCAGGCCGACGCCGGTCCCGACGCCAAGGGCAATGATCAGGATCTGTACAGGAAAAGCAATGGTAAGCGCCTGATTTGCAATTGCTCCTTCCGGTCCCATGTTTGTTACAAAAACGCTGTCCACAACATTATATAATGCCTGCAGCACCATCGAAACGATCATCGGCAGACCCATTTTCCAGATCAGGGCTTTTATCGGTACAACTGCCATTTTATTCGTACTTTGCATCATTTCCCTCCATTGTCTTTCCACAAAAAAAGCGTAAGTCCGATCACATCAATCGGACTTACGCAGTTTGCTGCTCATTGATTTTTGAAGTTTACAGAGCGTTATTATAAGCTTCCCGTCCCCAAAATGCAAGAAAAATCACACTGCCTGTTTTCCGGTTTTTCTTCTGAATAGCGTTTTGAAAAGCGTTCTGACAAATGGCTGGATGAAAAAAGCTGTAAACATGTGCTGTCTGGCTTTGGGAGCTGAAGAATTGGATGGCAACATATGGAAAATCAGCCATTTTTCGCAAAATACCCTCCACCAACCAGGGTGAGGCTGGAGGGTATTTGTATTGATATCTCAACATTCTTTCAGAATTACCGTCCACAGAACCGGCAGGGTGTGGAGGGTAATTTTTACAAAATATTGTATTTATGTTTGGACACCCTCCAATGCAGAAGTAAGAAACAGAGCCTGATGTCAGCGAAGGGATGATCGACAAGTGCAGCTGCGGTTTTTGAATATCATCTATAATTATTACAGCGGTTATGATATATTTTTATCAAAAGAACCGGACCATGGAAACAGTATTCTGAGGAGGGGAAATAAATATGAGCAGAGGGGGTATTCATTGTGGCTAATCTGACAGACAGAATATGCATTATCGGCGGAGGGCCGGCCGGCATTTCCGCAGCTATGTATCTGGAAAAGAAGGGATATGAACACTACGTTATTTATGAGCGGCAGAACAAAGTGGGTGGTAAGTGTTTTTCGCCTCTGATCGATGTGAACGGCGAGAGCCGCACTTATGAAACCGGTGCGATCATGGGCGCCATTACCTATCACGCTGTACATGAGGTGGAGGAGTTCGCCGGCGTTGATCACGCGGACGGACCCAACATGCGAAGGATGTATCGTGATAAAAGCGGGAAAGAGATCTTCCCGTTTGACCCGAAGAAGAATTTCTCTATTTCCAAGATGTTCAGTCTTCTGAAGTTGAAAAAGCAGATGAAGAAGCTGGTCGAGATCATGGAGACGAAATACAAGGGGTATGACTGCTACGGACACCGGGGCGTCGCCCAGGGCCGCTACAATGGTCTGTCCAAGGGACTGGATGATGCACTTCAGATGATCGATGGCGTGAATCCGAATCTCAAGGATCTGGCACTCCCCTTTGATCAGTTCTGTAAGCTCAATGGCGTCGAAGAAGTCATGCGGATCTGGATCGGTCCGTATACCTCCTTCGGCTACGGTTATTTTGACGAGATCCCTGCAGCGTATGTCATGAAATACCTGGACACTACGACGGCGATCGAATTTATCAACATGCGTCTTTGGACCTGGAAGAACGGCACACAGTCAATCTATGAGGCGGCCAATAAGAAGCTGAAGAATCCGGTGGTCTTGAATACCGAGGTGGTGAAAGTGGTGCGCCCGGCAGAAGGAACGGACGGCAAGATCGAGATCACTGTCAAGGATGAGGCAGGCGAGAGGACGGAGGAATTCGATCAGCTGATCATAACGACGCCGTTGGATCATTTTGTGCAGTATGCAGATGCCAGGGATGAGGAAAAAGAACTCTTCAGCAAGATCATACATGAGAAATATGTGGATTTCATCGCCCGTTTTGATAAGGATGCAGGACCGACCATCTCCGGTTATATTTTCGACAATATGACGGTGGAACGTCTCGGCCATGCGATGGTCTATTATCACAGATGGGAGGACCAGCAGGCCAACTGCCCGAGCACGGTATACGCCCTGCGTAACCACATGGGCAGTACAGATGTACCGTATGATAAAACGATCGATCTTATGATGGAGGACATGAAGGCGTGCGGCTTCCCTGTCAGGGAACGCCTTTATGAGCAGGAAACTTACTATTGCCCGCATGTCAGTCCAAAGGACTATGCCGATGGCTGGTATGACAAGCTGGATGCCATGCAGGGAAAACAAAAGACCTGGTATGCCGGCGAGATCATGGGATTCGGCGATATGGAGGATACCTGTGCCGCATCCAGGGATCTGGTGGACAGATTCTTTTAAGGGGTCATTTCTGATCTGCAGGTGAGTTATGAAAATCATAGAACTGAAAGAAACCATTACGGCATCCAACGACAGGGATGCACAGGAACTTCGTGAGGAGCTGCTTAGAAGCGGCACGCTCCTCGTTAACCTCATGGCCTCTCCTGGAGCAGGCAAGACAACGCTTCTGGATCGGACGATCCGGGATATCGGTTCCCGTTACAGGATCGGTATCATTGAAGCGGACATCGATTCGGATGTGGATGCCAGAGCCCTGTCGGCGCTTGGCGTGAGTGCCGTGCAGGCCCATACCGACGGGATGTGCCATATGGACGCCGGTATGACAAGAACCGCGCTGGAGGAGCTTACGTATGACGACAAGGATCTTATTTTCCTTGAAAATGTCGGGAACCTTATATGCCCTGCGGAATTTGATACCGGTGCCGGCAGGAATGTCATGATCCTCAGTGTCCCGGAGGGAGATGACAAGCCGCTCAAATATCCGCTCATGTTCACAAAAAGCGATGTTCTTCTGATCACCAAGACAGATGCTGTCAGTATTTTCGATTTTGATTTCGGTAAGTGTGAGGAGCGTGTAAGAAAGCTGAACCCGGACATCCGCATTTTCCGTGTGTGCGCGAAAAACGGCGAGGGCATGGACGCGTGGGAAGACTGGCTCGAGGAACAGGCAGGAAGCTGGGGGAAATAGGATATACTATGCATGAAATGGGAATTGTGATCCACCTGGCGAAAACACTGGACGATTTTGCAAAGGAAAATCATGTCACAAAAATCGGTTCGGTGACATTGTCCGTGGGCGAAGTCTCGGGAATCGTAACAGATCTGTTTACCGATGCGTGGAGGTATTTTTCCAAAAAACATCCCATACTGGAAGGATCCGAGCTTCATATGGAGATCATCCCTGCAGTCACATACTGCGATGGATGCCAGAAGACCTATGGAACCGTTGCGCACGGCAGGACCTGTCCGTACTGCGGAAGCGGTGAGACCTGGCTCGTGAAGGGAAATGAAGTGATCATTAAAGAGATTTCGGCGGAGACGGACGACCCTGCCGCCGTCACAGACAACAAATAGAGAAGGAGAATAAAAATGCCGGAGATTTACAGGGGTAAACAAGAGACGATCTCCCAGTATGAGGGCGAAAAGGATTTTAAAGAAAAATATGCCCGGCTTGGGAAGAAAATCACCGACAACGTAAAGACAAAGATCGGAGGCGTAAAAGCCACGGATCCTGAGTACTGGGGGCTGAGGGAGGTCCTCACGGAGGAAGAAGTAGATATTGGCCTCACCATGAAGCTGCGCAAATGGTATTCTTTTGATGACCTCTATAAGAAGAACCAGAAGCAGTTTTCCAGGGAAAAATTCAAAGAAGTTCTGGATCTGATGTGCGTGCACGGAATTGTCGAGTATGACTATGGCGATCACTATGACGACAACGGTCCAACACAGAAGGAGCGGGGAGAGATCCGCTACCGTCTCTCATTCTTCGTTCCCGGGAGCGCGGAGCTGTTCAACTCCTCCGTCGATCGGGTAGACAAGGCCCCGCCGGTGGCGTCCTTCTTCGAGCGGATGACATTTCTGCCTCTGGAACACATCACATCGATGGTGCGTCCGGGCGGAGACGGCATCGGCATGCATGTCATTCCTGTGGAAAAGGAAGTCAGCATGCACAATGAGGCGCTGGACATCGAGAAGATCTCCTACTGGCTGAAAAAATACGAGGGGCATCTCTCTGCAGGCATCTGTTCCTGCCGCTACTCACGCGCAAAACTTGGTGAGGGCTGCACAGACGATGTCAACGACTGGTGCATCCAGGTCGGTGATATGGCGGACTATACCGTGGAGACAGGCCGCGCACACTATATCACGACAGAAGAAGCACTGGATATTCTGAAGCGCGCAGAAGAGAACGGCTATGTCCACCAGACAACGAATATAGACGGCGAAGATCATATTTTCGATATCTGCAATTGCAACGTGCAGATCTGCAACGCCCTGCGCACTTCGCAGCTTTACAATACCCGCAACATGTCCAAGAGCGCGTACACGGCGGAGGTCGACAGGGAAAAATGCGTTGCCTGCAACCGGTGCGTCGAGATCTGTCCCGCAGGCGCGATCAAGCTGGGACAGAAGCTCTGCGACAAAAACGGGAAGGAGATCGCTTATCCGAAACAGATTCTCCCGGATAAGATCCGTTGGGGAAAATATGCCTGGGATGAAAACTACAGGGATACGATCCGTGTGAACACACACCGGACGGGAACCTCACCCTGCAAGGCAGCCTGCCCTGCGCACGTTCCGGTACAGGGATATCTGCAGATGGCAAAAGAGGGACGGTATGATGAGGCATTGGCTCTCATTAAGAGAGAAAATCCGTTCCCCGCGATCTGCGGACGCGTGTGCAACAAGCTGTGCGAGGATGCCTGCACCAGAGGCACCATCGATAAACCGGTATCCATCGACGAGGTCAAGAAGTTCCTCGCGGAGCGCGATCTCCATGCGGAGACCCGCTATGTGCCAAGGAAGATCATCAACAATCTGACCGGAGAATGGAAACAGAAAATCGCCATTATCGGAGGCGGGCCGGCAGGCCTGAGCTGTGCGTATTATCTTGCCGAGAGAGGCTACCATCCTACTGTGTTTGAGAAAAATGAGAAGCCAGGCGGCATGATGACCTACGGGATCCCCACTTATAAGCTGCAAAAGGATGTAATTGAAGCGGAGATCGATATCATCCGTGAACTGGGCGCTGAGATCCGCTGCGGAGTCGAAGTCGGAAAGGATGTCACCATCCAGGAGCTGAAAGAGCAGGGGTATCAGGCGTTTTATATCGCAATCGGCTGTCAGGGCGGCAGGCTTCCGGGCGTTGCGAACGAGACGGCAGAGGGGACGGATATCGCTGTCCGGTTCCTGAAGGAAGCGCTCAGCAATCCGGATCAGAAGATCGATGGAAATGTTGTGGTCGTCGGCGGCGG
>R26__coassemble_1441_pt1 | contig 11875 bp, 13 predicted proteins | sample R26__metabat2_high_PE_046 | metagenome-assembled genome bin R26
GAGATATACTCCAGAGGATAGAAAAACATTCCTCTACTTTTAGGGGTACGGTTCAGTATGCGTGATTTTGTGCTATAATCTGCCTTGAAAATCGCGCATACCTCCCGATTCGTTGCAAGGGGTATAGAAAAAATCACTCATACCTCTTCATTTGTTACATATACTCTGTCTTCAACCTAAAAGGCCGTCGCACTTATGCGACGGCCCTTGTTCTATGGATCAACTTGATCCGTTTTATTTCGCTTCTCTGATCTGCTCGCAGATCTCGAAATATTTGTCATCTGAAAGATAGCGAAGAGATATGTTATCCGACTTCCCCGCCATTGGACGGAAATAGCTGCAGTTAACAACCATTAAGCCAAAAGAATGAGGGGACAACATATTTTTGATAATGCCTGTTGCTTTTTTTAACATCTCATTTTACCTCCTAATAGATTTTATTGACTTAACGGTCCGTATTCTACATTATCCACAGGGTAAATATAAGATGTTTTATTAGCCAATATTTAGGCGATATTGACATTTCTGTTTTCTTACCGGATGATCTTATAGTAGTCTTTTTTGTGCTCGATGGGTTCCGGAAATCCCCCTTCCGGGTAGCCGAGGATCACATTGCCCACACCGACATACTCGCCTTCATAGCCGGCTTCCTTAAGCAGGGCTTTCCCCAGATCATCCTCCAGCATTCCTTCCGCCCGGTTGATCCATCTGCCGCCCAGTCCCAGGGCATAGGCTGCGTTCAGCATGTTTCCGATGGCCAGGGCGCCGTCCTTCACCGCATTTTCCGTAGGCACAGCCGCGACCACGATCAGGGTCGGAGCTCCATAAAAGACATCCCAGCCCTCCGGGGCTCCTGCGATCTTTGCATTCAGGACACAGAGTTTGTCGATCCATTCACGGTTCTGGACAACAATGAAGATCGCCGTTTGTTTGTTCCCGCCGGACGGCGCGTTCATCCCAGCTTCCAGGACCTGCATCAGTTCCTCATCGGAGATCTGCTCCTTCTTATAATTCTTGACACTTCTTCGATTGATGATATCTTTAACGGTTTCTTTCATGATGCCTCCTTTATAATAATATTGTCCGGTTTTTCCGGATCTGTGTTACAATATCTGTACCGGATAAGTATACCGTGCCGTTTTCGGATCCGCAAGCCGCCCCGGTCAGGCCGGGACATGAATCACACTATGGACGAAGGAACTCTCTACAAAAAAACCGATGATATCGAAAACCTGTCCCTCTACGGTTATGACGTATCCTATACCTACCTGAACAATAACTGGGCCCCGCATTATCACAGGGCTCTGGAACTGATCTACATCCTGGAAGGAACCGCCACCGTTTTCATGAATAAGCAGAAATATGTCCTGAAGCCCAAGGATATTCTCGTCATTGACAGCATGCGTCTACATGAGCTCGTGTACCGGAGGCGCAAAGCCACCGGGATGCTGGTTGAGATCTCCAAGAGTTACATGAAGAAGTTCCTTCCGGAAATCGAACAGATGAATATTGAATTCTGCAGCCAGCAAAATGAAGGAAAGGAAGCAGAAACCGCCCGCCTGCAGGAGATCATGGAAGAGATCTCCCTGGCATACCGGGACCACGCCCGGGGATTCATGCTGAAGAGTGCCAGCCTGATGCTGGAGCTTCTTTCCATCCTGACAGAATGCTTCAGTACCAATGCGTACGATGTGATCCCGGGCCATTTTATCTCCAGGATGGAACACCTGGGAGATACCATTGCCTTTATCGAAGAAAACTATCAGCGGCCCATCACCCTGCAGGAAGCCGCCGATCATGTGGGCTTCAGCAAAGAATATTTCTGCCGGTATTTTAAAAAGAACTCCGGATATTCCTTTATGGATTTCCTCAGCAACGTCAGGATCAACCATATCTACCAGGACCTGCTGCTGACAACCGATCCGATCAATGAGATCATTGACCGGAACGGCTATGCGAATATCAAGCTGTTCTACGAAAAATTCAAAGAAAAATACGGACTTACCCCGGGGCAAGTCCGTAAATTCCACGATGCCGATCAGCAGTAGAATTAGAAGTTTTTATACCGTTCCATCTGCTGTGCGATATATTCTTTGTTCTCGATCAGTTTCGGAACACAGACCGTGATCATATTCTGGATCTCGTCATGATGTTCGTAAATACCGATCGTGGTGTTTCTGGCTCTGGCGATCTGCTCCTTCGGCCACTCGACGGAAACCTTTCCATCGGCAATCTTCAGCTTGCCCCAGATACCGCAGACCGGGCATTCCACATCTTCCGTTCCGTGAAGGGCGATCAGGCTGTTATGGCATACCGGACAATCGCCGTCATCGCCGGCCCAGGTATCCACTTCATCATAGGGTTTTCCGATGGACTGGGCAACTGCCGTTCCAAGATCGGCACACTTCTGAAGCAGTTCCTTATCCAGGATCGGGCTTCCTGTCCGTCCCTGGTCATAGGCATCCACATGGCCCACACATTTCTGGCAGAAGGAAAAATCAAAAAGGTGCAGCATCGGAAGACCGAAAGCCACCCAGTTATGGGTCTGTGCACCGCCTACTGAAATATAAGCAGAGTAGCGGTCTTTAAAATACCTGGCATCCAGAAGTTCTTTCCCTTCCGCTTCTCTCTTTTTATTCTCCTCGATCATATTCGCCCTGTCATGAGCCGGGCACAGTCTGTCCAGGAAGTTCTTGAACTGACCAACGATCCCCACCGCATAAACAGGCGCTCCGATGATCACGCCGTCACAGTCATAATATTTTTCCGCCAGTGCCTGATAATCATCCTTGAATGCACAGCCAATCTCCACGGATCCTTTCTCCCTTTGCCGGCTGCAGAAATCACAGGCGTGACAGTGTGTGATCTCCATCTTCATGGTGTTGACAAATTCCACCTCAGCTCCGGCTTCTTTCGCTGCAAACAATGCTTCCTTCACCAGGATGTCGCACCGCTCGTTCTTTCTTCCAAAAGAAATGCCTAATATTTTCATCGCAATCTCCCCCTTATCATTCTACCAGTATATTTTCCCAAGCACCTGCTTCATATAATAGGAAGACAGTGCCATCGCCGCAAGATAATCCGGCGCGCCGTCGTCTTCAATGGAGACCCATCCTTTAAATCCGGACTCTGCAACTTTTTTCCACAGTTCCTTCATCGGGACCGTTCCCTCGCCGGGCTCCCAGAACCACCGATGACCATCGTCACAGATCTCCACATCTTTCGCGTAGCGGACCTCGTCAGCCACTCCCGGATCTGCCGTATCTTTCCAATGGAAGGTGCAGATCCGATCCTTATAGGTGTCATAGAAATCCAGCACATCGTCACCCATCAGCACGACCTGGGCAGTATCCAGACAATAATGTACACATTCCGGGTCTGTAATGTCAATCAGTCTGCGATGATTTAATTTATTTGTCACACAGAAAAACTCATTGTGGATGCCGACCTTGATCCCGTTGTCCTCGGCATATCTGCCGATCTCATTCAGGCAGGAGGCAATGTTCTGCAGCCCTTCCTCATCCAGGGGACCGTTTCCGTAATAGTTATTTCCCGGGCAGGTATTCAGATGGATCCCGCCAAACTGCTTCAGGGTATCCACGGCTGCCTTTCCTGCTGCCACGACTTCATCGTGTTTTTCTTTGATATGGGAATCGTCGCATCCATGGAACATGCCGCTGACTTCGATGCCGTGGTCTGCCGCAAAGGCCGTAAACTCCCTGGGGCTTCCGAACAGGCCCAGGATCTCTGCCAGATCCCAGGGAGCCAGCTCGATCCCGTCATATCCCGTTGCCTTATGATACCTCAGGATCCGATCCCAATCCATGAAATAGCAGTTGTTGGACATATCCTCATAATAAAAAACCCGGAAATTATCGATCTTCTTATAGGGAATGGTCTTCCAATGGTTCATGTGCGAAAGCTTGATATTATTTTCCATTTTTCCACCCTCCCTTATCGATCTAACTGCGTGTCAATATAATACCTGGTCCTTAAGATGGACCTGCTGATATCATAGGAATTCCTGGGATTAAACACATAGGTTCCCTGATAGCCCGCTTTTTCAAGGCAGCAGATGACTGCCTTCAGATCCACCTTACCGAATCCCGGATCGGTAAATACCTTGGTGGCGCCGCCTGCCGGAAATTCCGGAAGCGCGCTCTTCCAGGTCTCGTCCCGGTCTTCAAAGGACGTATCGGTCAGATGAACGATCCCGATCCTGCCGGCATTGTCCCTGATAACCTTCTCGATGTCGGCTCCTGCGGCTGCCAGGTGGGCCGTATCAAGATCCAGCATGACTTCCCCGTCCAGCTGATCCAGGAAAGCGGTGATCTTTTCTCCGCGAAGAAGACCCCAGTACTCGTTTTTCAGGCACAGCGTCCCACCTGCGGTTTTCACCTGCGCCGCCAGCCGTTTGATCACGGCTTTTGTCTCCTCCAGAAACTCCTCTTCCCTTTGCTCACCCAGAAGGTTATGGACCTGAAACCAGGTCGGCGTGACAGATAAGGTAACCACTTTGCAGCCGGCTTCCGCGGCGAAAGAGATCGCTTCTGACGCAAAATGCTCCATGGCTCCGAAATACATGGGGAGCACGCCTCGGCAGAACAGCGACGGGTTCATATGCACACAGTCAATGGATTCGATCCCGTTTTCCTTCAGAAACTGCATATACTTGTCCACAGTCTCGAACTTTGTGGTAATGGAGCGCAGTGTCCTGGGGATTCCTGACCGGCCGCCGAAATCCCATTTCGGCTCATAGGGGATCTCGATACTGTGAAAGCCGCCTGCGCAGATCAGATGGTTCAGTTCATCCCAGTAATATTTGCTTTCCCGTTTATTCCGGTTGGGATACTGATTGTCCAGGTCCACTACTTCCGTGCTGAAACAATAGTTCCTCATGATCAGCGCACCTCCCATAATGCCCAGTCTTTCCCCATCGGAGCTGGCGGTTCGCAAGTTGTCTTCATGATGTAAGCGCTGCCTGTCTTTGCGGATTCTTCAAACGCATTCAGAGCTTCCACCACATGCACGGAAATGTCTGTGCTCATGCGGCTTTCACGTCCATCCAGGATCGCCTGTGCCATATCGCTTACGCCGAGTCCTCTCATGTTGGCTCGGTGTTCCGGATTTTCCGGAAACTCCATTTTAGCTTCTTCCTGGCAGCTGTGCTGATTGGTCACCATGGTAATGATCTTGGCAGGATGCGGCTCGGTAACGGCTTCCACGATATTTCTCAGTTTTTCCCCGTCATACACCACCACCGGACCATTGTAGCTGTCCGGATCCGGAGCATAGACGCTGCCCTTGGTCCCATACACTTCCAGCAGCGGAAGAGTGGTGCTCCAGGTATCAAAACTCATGGTCATGGTCCCGATGGCACCGCAGGCAAATTCCAGGATCGCTGTATAGGTGGTAGGAACTTCTGTGCGGGTTTCCACGCCGAGAATATTCCGGACCGGTCTCCCGGATGCGGTGTAGCAGGAGATTTTCTTGATCGGTCCCATAAAATATACGAGGGCTGTCAGATAATAAGGTCCCATGTCAAACATCGGGCCGCCGCCTGTCTTATAATAGAATCCCGGATTGGGATGCCACAGGTCGTGACCGGCACAGGTCATGTTTGCGGTAAAGCCGATAGGCTCACCGATCAGGCCGCTGTCGATGATCGCTTTGCTCTGCTGAATGCCTGCGCCTAGGAAGGTATCCGGCGCTGCTACGCACATCAGGTTTTTCTGAGCGGCCAGGGCTGCCAGTTCCTTCGCTTCTTCAAATTTCAGAGCCAGCGGTTTTTCGCAGTAGCAGTGTTTTCCGGCTTCCAGGATCTGCTTATTAACGCTGTAATGCGCAGCAGGAATGGTAAGGTCCAGCACCAGCTGAATTTCCGGATCTGCCAGAAGCTCTTCCACCGTATAGGCTTTGATGTGGAATTTTTCTGCTGCTTCCTGTGCCTTCTGAACATACAGATCAGCCGCGCCTGCCAGTTCCACATTCTGATAATGCTGCGTAAGATTGGTCATATAGACATCTGCAATGGTGCCGCAGCCAATGATACCGACTTTTACTTTCTTTTCCATGATCCTTTACTCCTTTTATTTAAACTGCTCCATCACTTCATCATCCAGTTCGAAAAACAATGTCTTGTAGCCGTCTCTTTGTTCAAACTTGGCATGCACCGGAAGCGGAAGCTGATTGCGCAGGACCTTGGCCTGTTTCTTTTTAATGTTGGTAATGGTGGCATTGAAAGAAACTCCATCCTCCAGTTCCACGATCCCGTAGCAGTAGTGTCCCAGATCGTCATTCCAGGGATCTGCATTTAAGGTAGATACTGTGATCAGGCTCTGCAGCATTCCCTTGCCTTTCAGCTCGACCCATTCTGTTTCATGGTAACCGCAGGTATTGCAGGCGTACCGGGGAGGAAATTCGATGGCGCCGCATTCCTTGCATTTGCGTCCCAGGAGCTTGCCCTGTTCCAGACCTTCATAAAATACAGAAACGATTTTTTCGATCTTCATCTCATAGCCTCCTTTCAATCCACTGCCCGCAGGATCGGGATACAGCAATTCTGTCCGCCGCCGAAACCTCTGAGCATCGCAGTCTTTGCTTTCGTCTTTACCTGCCGCGGGCCTGCCTGTCCCCGAAGCTGCAGCACGGCTTCATAAACATCTGCCATGCCGGATGCGCCGAAGGCATGTCCGTAGGAGGTTCTTCCGCCATGGGGATTGATGGGTTTGTCTCCGTCAAATGCGGTTCTTCCTTCCAGGACCATCTTCCATCCTTCTCCCTTCGGAAGGTATCCAACCTCTTCCGCCGCGAGCAGCTGGGAAGGAAGTACAAAGTCATTGACCAGAAGAAGATCGATATCATCCGGCGTGAGGCCTGTCACTTCGTATACCTGGCGGGCGGCTTCTCTGGTGATCTCCATTTCATTGTGCGGACGCATCAGCTCCAGACAGGAAGATCCGATCCCGAGAACTTCCACCGGTTTCTGACGGAACTGGTGGGCCATCTCAGTTGGACAGACGATGCAGCATGCGGCTCCGTCCGCTCCCGGGGCGTTGCCGGTCACACGCAGATACTGTGTGGTCAGCGGATTGTACGGGGAACGAAGATATTCCATGGGATCGTTCATTCCGGCTTGTTTTGCCAGTTCTTCGAAAGGTGTCCGCAGCATTGCCAGTGGGTTTAATGCTGCCGCTCTTCTTCCATGATAGGACATGGTGTTCAGGATCTCATCGATCTGCTCATCCGTCAGATTGTTTTCTCTCCGGTACAGATCGATCCAGTCGTCCTGTCCCACATGTCCGGCTCCCATAGCCCTGGTATAAGCCCGGTCCATGATCGCTTCCAGGTCAGGGCGCATGATCTCCAGCGTGCAGACGTCCCGGATGTGGGCCGGTTTAAACGGAACCGGGTAGCCGCATGCCATTTCAGCCGCGCCGGTCAGTACGATATCATGTGCTCCGCTGGCAACATCCACCACCGCTTCCTGAAGAGCGACATAGCCGCTGCAGCAGGCTTCGGAATGATGGACAGAACCTTTGCCTCTCATTCCAAACCACTCCGCCACCTGCATATTGGGCGTAGCGGCAAAATTGAAAAACTTCGGATTGGCGGAACCGTGATAGAAGAACTCCACATCACGCGGTTCCAGGCCGGCATCTTCCATAGCTGCCAGTGCTGCCGTTCCGAAAAATTCGCCTTCTGTTAGTCCCTGAAGTTCAGGATCTTCCCCGATATCACAAAACGGAGTTGCACCGATCCCGATGATCGATACGCTTCTTTGATATTTTCCTACTCTTCCATGTACCATATACGTTTCTCCTTTTTTGTATGATCCTTTAGCCATCCCGATACATGTATATTTCTGCCTGCTCATTTTGCAGAAATAAAGCAATGTGCAATCTCCACAGGATATCCGGATTCCCGTTCATCTGCAGGATTGCACATCGTTGCTTTGTATATTATTTTCTGCTGTCTGATTTCAGTTCCAGATACAGGACTTCCTGCGGCGTCAGCTTGACATTCAGAGCGCCCAGGGAAGATTCGATCTCACTGCGGTTTGCAGCGCCGATGATCGGGAAGGCGTTCATCGGGCAGTCAAGTACGTAAGCCATGGCAACCTGCGGAATGGTGCAGCCCTTTTCCTCTGCGATCTCTTTGCATCTGTCAAGTCTTACGAAGTTTTCTTCGTAGCAGTATCCGATCCTGCAGAACTGATCGATCTGGTCCGGATGCTCTGCGAGAAGCTCTCTGGTGATCCGGCCGGAGAACAGGCCTCTTGCCAGGGAAGAATACGCCAGGACCGGCATCTGGTTCTTGGTGTACCATGCCTGCGCCTCGGCATTATTGTTGCCTGCGATGGTCACACAGCCCGGTGCAAACGGATTCTTAACCTGCTCAGCAAGGCTGAAGTTCGGGGAAGATACGCTCATGGGATTCAGGTTATGGGCATATGCATACTCATTGGCCTCTTCCAGTCTGGTATGGGTCCAGTTGGAACCGCCGAAAATACGGATCCTGCCGGCTGCCTGATGCTCATTGAGCTTTTCCACGATGGGTCCTACCGGGAGTGCAGTGTTGTCTCTGTGCAGCAGATAGATGTCCAGATAATCGGTCTGAAGCTCTGCCAGTGTCTCCGCAAGGTCAGAGTCGATATCGTACGGAGTGACTCTTTCCCTGTAGTCCGACGGATGAGCGCCTTTGGAAAGGAGCACGATCTCTTCGCGGTTCCCGCGGGTCTTGAGCCATTCGCCTACGGTCGGCTCTGAATCATATGCCCTGGCAGTATCAATGGCTGTGATCCCCAGATCAAATGCTGCATCCAGCGTCTGGAAATGCTTTTCTTTATTATCCGGAAACATCCCGAATGTTCCCATAAAAAACTTGCTGACTTTCTTTTCGATCCCATCAAATTTTACGTATTCCATTTTATTTTCCTCCATATTAAACCATGCTAATGTCAGCGTGTAACCATTCGGCACCTGTTGGCGTAAGGACCTGCATTCTCCCTGCGAATATGCGGGCCCGTAGATTTTCTTATGTGGATCAGGTGCGAGTCTGTCGGCGGCTCCTCGAAGAGGAGAACGACGCAAGCGAGTGCCTGATCCGCTTAGAAAATCGAGGATGTTAGCATCCTGAGCAGGAGAATGCGGGGGCTCACGCCGACAGATGTTGAACGGTCACATCTGGTATCTTACTCTTCCGGAAGCACCAGGTTGGCATCCAGTCCGCCGTGCTTTTCTTCATTGTAGATCTCCAGGAAAAGTCCCAGTTCCTTGTGAAGATCCAGATAAGCAAATTCCATGCCGATCTGCGGATCCTTGCACCACATCCAGGGATCACGACCTGTTTTTTCCTTGTGCTCAGCAACGACCTTGTCAAAGCTGTCGCGGGTGATCAGCGCAATGTGATGCATGCCGGGGCCGTGCTCTTTCAGCCAGGTCATATACGGGCTGTCGCTGATGGGCTGGATCAGTTCCAGTTCAAATCCCCAGATATTGCAGAAAGCCATGATGTCCTGCAGACGCTCTTTCTTGCCGTTCATGCTGAAATCCGGAAACTCGTTGGAATCCAGCGGAGCAACTCTCCAGGGGCCTACTCCGTATTCTTCATAATGTTTGATCGTCTCTTCAATATCTTCGACAATAATGCCGATCTGTAAAAATTTTGCAAATTGTGTATCCATCATCATTCTATCCTCCTTGAATATCTTTTCTTTCTTATTTATAAATCGGATCCAGTACGGTATCGATATAGTTCTTTGTTAACAGGATGGTGGCCAGCGGCTCGGGCGTTCCGTCGGATTCGATCCCGACCCATCCTTTGTGATGATGTTTCTTCATCAGTTCATACAGGCCTTTGAAATCCAGCACTCCGCCGCCCGGTTCCCAGAACCATCTGCCGCCTTTTTCGTCAAATTCTGCGCCTGGGCCGAACCGTTTTTCATCCGGTGCATTGACGTAGGTCGTATCTTTCAGATGGAAGTACTGCACTCTGTCGTGGTACGTATCATAAAAATGCAGGATATCCTTGCCCATGATGGCTACCTGCGCAGTATCCAGGCAGTAAAAGACATATCTCGGATCCGTCATTTCCAGGAATTTCTCATGGTCGTATTTGTTCACTGCGCACCAGAATTCGTTGTGAATGGAAACTGCCAGACCTTTGTCCGCGCACATGCGGCCTACGGTATTCATGCATTCTGCTACATTCTTCAGTCCGTCCTCGTCCAACGGGCCGGTTCCGTAATACTGTCCTGCGGGCTGCACGATCAGATTGATCCCGTCGCACTCTGCCAGGGCGTCGATGGCCTGCTGCTCGTATGCGTAGATCGCTGCATGATTGTTCTTGTCCTGGGATCCCACATGGTGGGAGAACATACCGGTGATCCGTTCGATCCCTCTTTCCTGGGCGAATTCCTTGAAGTTCTTCATGGAACCGAAGGCGTTGCGGATGCTGGGAACGGAAAAGACCATCAGTTCGATCCCCTTGAAGCCTGCTCCCGCAAAATACCGGAGGATCTTGTCCCAGTCCTGGTAATAGTATGCGGAATTGAAGTCTCCCATATACCATTCATCAAAGTTGGTCAGCTGCTTATAATTGATCACGCCCCAGAGGTTGGTCATGTAAGTATAATTGATATTTCTCTCTTCCATTATCTGGCCTCCTTTGCAGCATATTCTTTTTCCAGACGGTTCCAGAAGGTACGCATTCTCAGAATGCCTTTCGGGATATCCAGGGAATACTTGGGTTCCAGGATCACCGGTCCTTCAAATCCGCTGGTTTTCAGTGTTTCAAACAGGCTGGTAAAATCGATATCACCAAATCCCAGATCCCAGTAAATTCTCTGGGAAGCACCGCTTTGCGGAAACTCGGGAGAAATGGTTTCATACACCTTGTCGGTATCAACATACTTCGTATCGGTAAAGCACACGACCTTGGACTGTTTTGCGTACTTTTTGAAATAATCGGAATAATCCGCTTCCGCCATATACAGATGTGCCGGATCCAATGCAAAGCTTACCTTGTCACTCAGCAATTTGATATACTCATCAACGCCGGTCCCTCTCATGGTCGTCCAGAATTCATTGCGAAATGCTGCATTTACGCCAAGTTTTTCGCAGTCCTCTGCAATCTTGTTCAGGCACTGGGCGGATTCCTTTTCAAAGTTTCTGATCTTTTCTTCATCGCCGGCAAATTCCTGCAGTAAAAATCCTTTTCCCGGTGTAGGCGATACCAGCAGCGTGCTGCCCTTCAGATCTTTGAGGGCCTGCGCCGCATCCATGGCATACTCGTAAAAACCTTCATAGAATCTTTCGATCGGAAGACCGGTCTCAAACAGGCTGTTATACATGGCCTGCCCGGAAACTCCGATACATTCCACATTTTCAATATCCTTATCGTTCAGATATTCCAGATATCCGGCAAGAGAGCCGAACCTTGTGCGGATCGATGCCGTACAGATCGGTGCTCCGTTTCTGGAAACATTTTCCGTATTCGGTACCATGGGGATCATGACGGAAGAAAATCCGGCAGCGCTGAACATATCTGTCAGCTCATCCCAATACCACTTTGCGGCTCTCAGGAACGCACCCGGTCCGCTGGTATCCGCATTGACGATCCCATAACTGGCGACTGGCTTCATAAACAACCTCCTCTTAGTGCTTCATTGTTTTCCTGCGTGTATCATAGCAGTGCTCGCGGTCGTTCTCCATCTGACATTTTCCACTATTATGTGGAAATGCAGTTTAAAAAGATCAAAGGCCATGCCTTTTCAGTCTGCATCCTTACGTCTGGGAACGCAGCGGTATTCTCTATTTTTTCATTTGGCTGTTTTAAGAACACCAGCTGTTCTCAAATCAGATTTTTTTAATAA
>R26__coassemble_1448_pt1 | contig 11837 bp, 9 predicted proteins | sample R26__metabat2_high_PE_046 | metagenome-assembled genome bin R26
CCGCCGGAGCCGACCCCTCCGCCGGCGCCACCGCCAACGCCTGAGCCCGAGCCAACGCCGGAACCAACCCCGACTCCGATCCCGACCCCGACCCCGGACCCCGAGCCGGTACCGGTACCGGACCCGGACCCCACGAAGGTGAACATAGTCACAGGCTCGGCAGAAAAGGTCTATGACGGCGCGCCGCTGACTTGTGATCAGGTTGCGACCACAGGTTTTCCGGAAGGGAAGGAACCTGTGATCACCACGACAGGCTCGATCACGGATGTGGGTGAAACAGAAAACACCTATGTGATCGACTGGGGAAGCCTCGATCCGGCCGATTATACGATCACGGAAAACCTGGGAAGGCTGGCGGTGACGGGACTTCCGGTGACTTTTGACCTGGGTTGTTATTCCGGTTATTACAGCGGCAATCAATATTTCCCCGAAGATATTACAGGAACCTATGAAGACGGCAGCATGCTGGAGCGGCAGGAGCAGGAGGTCCTGTACAACGATGCAGGAATTGCCGAAGGCATCACAGCCACCTTTAATCTGACGGGCGGAAGTGTCGTGCAGCTGACCTGCGGCGGAGTGACCGATCCGGACAGCTATTCCATTACGCCGACGGTAACCTTCCTGTCCGGAAACGAGGATAACTATGTGCTCTCCTACACGAATAATGTGATCACGGTGGAGCCGATGCCGCTCACATTAACATTGAACGGAACCGATCCCATTGTATACGACGGGAAGTTCCACGGCGGCAGCCTGACTGCTTCCGACGGTACGGTAGAGCAGGTATCGGGCACCGAATGGAAAGTGACCCAGGCAAACGGCGACGTGATCAGCGTGACCATCACGGGAGGCGGAACAGATGCGGGAACCTATTCTCTGGATGGTTCGTATTCCTTTGTTTCCGGCAGTGAAGCGAACTATGCGGTCACGATGGACGGCGAGACCCTGACCATCGCTCAGGCTCCGCTGACAGTGATCACAGACTCGGCGGAAAAAATCTATGACGGAGATGCCCTGATCAAGACGGACGGGGCAGATCTGAAAGGCCTTGTCAACGGAGAAACTGCAACGCTCAATGTTACCGGTTCACAGACCGAGATTGGCAGCAGCACCAATACCTATGAGATCGAATGGGGCAGCGCAAAGGAGGATAACTACTTTGTTAAGACGGAAAATCTCGGCAGCCTGACGGTCAATCCGGATAGGCCTTTCGCTATTGTGGTCGATGCCTGTGGGTATACGATTGAGACCATAGAAGATGATCATTATCCCCGGGATATCAGTTTAACAATAGATGGCACACCGTATCCAGCTGATTCCATCAATATATCGGATGATACCCTTACGGCGGTATACAACCTTTATGGCAGGGTCACTCTGACGGTAGTGATCCAGAGCGGAGCAGAGAATGACGGAGAGATCCCATTAAACTGCAGCTATACGACTTCGGGAGATACAACTCTGATCGGGTCGGTAACTTTTGAATATACAAGTATCACTATCGTAATGAACCAGTTGGCAGGAGGGCACTTTATATTAAACCGCAATACCGGATTTATGACCTATATAAATTCAGAAGGGCAAAAGTCGGAGCATAAAATACTGGATTTTAACAGGGCAAAGGAAATGATCAATTCACTTTATGCACAGGGGATGTCTCTGGATGATATTTTGGATCAGCTTATTAACGCAGGCTATATTGCTGGTTAAGTGATCGAAAGCAGCAGCGTTCATACGGTTGTGTTTATTTGAGAACCGCTGGGCATGCAACGATTTGTCGGGTATGCGCGATTTTTGACCGGAAAATGGTTCTGAAATCGTTCGTACCCGCCGAATCGCTGCACGGAGTATCGAACAATAAACAGGCGAATACCTGCTGCACAATTATTCCGATTGTGTACGGCAAATGCACAATTTCTTAGATAGTGTACGTCCAGAAGAGGCGAAATAACGCAAAATCTTCGATTGTGTACGGAAATCTGCCGAAAATCACAACAGTAAACGGATCTGGGATGGAAAATGCTGTGAAATCCGGTACACAATCGGAGATTTTATGTCATTGACGTACACAATCGGATTTTTTATGCTGTCGCCGCACCGTCATGATGCCGAAACCAATGTGCCAATAGATTGCTGCCGCATCGTCAATATTCTAATGACAGAACGTCAAAAATTACACGGCCGCGGGGATCGCTATCGTCAGGAACCGTAGGCAGGCGGCATGCGCATTGTGCGGAAAAAAGACAATCCAGGGCTTGACAATTTCCGAATAAACGGTTAAATTAAGCCTCGTTATATCGCAATACGTTCTCTATGGAGCGGGTGCCAAAAGCATCTGATAATCCATGGCGAAGCCGGTAAAAGTCGAACAGGCAGTATGCCTGCGTGCTTTTACCGTTTTTTTTTCGGAGGCTGAGTCATATGTCCGGAACATTTCAGAGGAACACCGTCCTTTTGTCAGGCTACGCAAAACTGCCGGCCAGCACGACGGCGGAAGCCGTGTACAATATCCTGGTCGTGGCCGTCGTATTTGATATCAGGACAGGCGTGATCATCGATGCGGAAGCATCCATGGTCACAGATCTTGCAAAACGATTTATTTCAGAACTCATGGTCGGTTATGACATGCATGACGGACCGGATGAGTTGATGGAAATCTTTGAACGCTATTATCACGGAACGGCGAAGAAAGCGTTGGAAACGGCGCTCAGAGCGGTGTTTGCCAGATATAAGGATTACATGGCAGAACATCAGCCGTCTGATTGACGATCAGTAAGCAGCACAATTCCCATCCCCACCGTTTTCTCCGGGGGCGATCCACAAGATCGAAGTAACCGGAAGGAAAGCCGGTGTACCAGGAACCGCAGAAGAAGCGGCCTGTTATACCGTTATTTTTGTGCGCTTAAATGGGGAAAATGATCCAAAGCCCGAAGAAAGGGGAACACACTTGAAACTACGAGGCAGCCGCTTTGTCATCTCGATCGAGACGGAACTGGGAGGCAAGGGAGAGCGAATTGCCAGGACCCTGGCTGAAAAACTTCATATTCCATGCTACTGCAGCGAGATCCTTGTAGAGGCGGCAAAGATCAGCGGGATTTCCGAAAAACTGCTGAAACGGTATGAGGAAAAGCGGGTCCGGCATGCGTATGATCTTTCCGCGATGGATGCAAGCAGCATTTACCTGCCTCCGTCATCGGATTTCCAGGCGGCTCAGATCGCAGCGTGCAGAGAGATCGCGGAGCGGGAAAACTGTGTGCTGGTAGATCACCACTGCGGGATCGCGCTGGCGGATTTTCAGGATCACATCAGGATCTTTATCCATGGCAGCCGGGAAGTAAGGCTCCTGAATTTTACCAGTGAGCATCATGTGGATCCGTTGCTGATGAGGAAGATCTTCCTGAAAAAGGAACGGCAGCGAAAGAAATATTTCCGCAGCGCAAATCCACACTGGGGCGAGGCAAAATACTACGACCTGAGCGTGAATGCGACCCATGGGACGCTGGATGAACTGGCGGATCACATCGTGGATTTCCTGCAGAACAAGGCGGCGGAGGATCTGCTTCCTCCCTACCATGGTGCCAGAGCGCAGCGCCTGATAAAAAGCGCCGAAGTCATCTATCTGGAAGATTACCGGAAGCGGATGGCACAAAGGAAAAGTTTATCAATGGGAAAACCTCAGAACAATACAGAAATAGAAAGGGACTAAGGCAATGAAACTCAACAAGGAAGAAATGATCATTACAATTGACAGTGAACTGTACAGCAACGGTGAAAAGATCGCAAAGGAGCTTTCGGGGATCCTCCAGATTCCGTGTTACGGAGAAGAGATCCTGGATCGCGCTTCCGAGATCAGCAAGATCCCGAACAAACTGATGCACCGGTATGATGGAAAGGCTGTGCATGCAGCATATGACCTGCTGGCAGAAGATGAATCCCAGATCAGGATCGCACCGGCAGCAGATTTTATCACCGCTCAGGTGATGGCGGCAAAACAGCTGGCAGCAGAAGGTTCCTGCATCCTGGTGGACCGTCACGCCAATATGGCGCTGGCCGGACAGAAAAACCATGTGAGCGTTTATGTCCATGCGGATTTTGAAGACCGGGCGAAAGCATTTGCCGAAGAAAGAGGAATGAGCGTGGAAGAAGCGCGCAAATCCCTGAAGAAGGAAGACAAGGCTTACAGCCATTACTATAAAGGAAACAATAAGAACTGGGGAGACGCCAGCCGCTACGACATCGCCGTCAATGTTTCAGAGGCAGGCATCAAGGCGGCAGTGGATACGATCGTATCCTTCCTGGATATCATGGCCGGGGAACAGAAAAAGGCCGAGAAGCAGGTAAAGGTTGGCTAAGCCTTCTGCGGCCCAGTTATTCCTGATAGAAATGAGGTGCGATTTATGACTCTCCAGCCTATGCAGATTGCTGGATTATTGATCAGTGTTCTCGGGATCACCGCCCTGGCGATCTGGTCGGGAACCAGAAAAAAGGCCGGCGGCAATGTGAACAGCTCGCCGATCGTTGCCGGGATCATTATGGGAACGTTGGTAGGCGGATCTTCCACCGTGGGAACGGCCCAGCTGGCCTTCCATTTCGGATTGTCAGCCTGGTGGTTCACATTGGGCGGCGGCATTGCCTGCCTGGTGCTGGCGCTTGTGTATACGCTGCCCTGGCGGAAATCCGGCTGCTCGACCCTGGTAGGGATGATCACCAAAGAGTACGGCCCGAAAGCCGGCCTGGCCGCGTCGCTGATGAGTTCGGTGGGCACGTTTATCAATATCATTGCCCAGCTGATCGCCGGTACCGCCGTGATCGCCGTGATCCTGCCGGACCTGAAACTGGTCCCGTCCCTGGTGATCACCGCCGTGTTCATGACACTGTATGTGATCTTCGGAGGAACCAGAAGCGCCGGAACCGCCGGCATGCTGAAGCTGGTGCTCCTGTATATCTCCATGATCAGCTGTGGCGTCATGGTGCTGAAGCTCTGCGGGGGCTTAAGCGGCTTTACGCAGATGGTCAACCAGATCCCCAATCCGGACGGCGTTTCCTTCTACAGCCTGTTTGCCAGAGGCGTCGGCAAGGATGCCGGAGCATGCTTTTCCATCGTGCTGGGCGTTCTGACGACCCAGACTTACGCCCAGGGTGTTCTGTCCGGAAAGACCGACAAAGCCGCCAGGACAGGCGCGCTGGCCAGCGCATTTCTGATCCCGCCCATCGGTGCCGGAGGCATCCTGGTAGGACTGTTCATGCGTGCGAACTTCCCGGACCTGGTGGCGAAAAATGCCCTGACATCCTTTGCCACGCTTTATCTTCCGCCGGCTATCTCCGGCGTGATCCTGGGAACCTTGTTTATCGCGGTGGTGGGAACCGGAGCCGGCCTGGCTATGGGCATCACCACGATCATCCGCCGGGATATCCTGCAGAGATATTCCGATAAACTGGGAGATGAAAAGCGCAGCACATTCATTTCCCGGTGCATCATCGTCATGATCATGGCGCTGGGCGTCATCCTGGCTTCCGGATCCCTGGGCGATATGATCCTGAGCTTTGGCTTCATGTCCATGGGACTTAGAGGGTCTGTCGTGTTCCTTCCCATGTGTTGTGCCATCTGGATGCACAAGAAAGTGAATCGGAACTGCATCCTGGCGGGGATCATTTTAAGCCCCCTGACTGTTCTGGTCTGCGGCACGGTGCTTCCGCTGCCGGGCGGGCTGGATCCGTTATTTGCCGGTATGGCAGTCTCCGCTGTCTGCTGTATTGCCGGACGGATCGTGGGTACCGAGCAGAAAAATATCCGGTTGGTGCACAGCGTCTCTGTAGACGCCGGCAAAATGGTTGTTGCCATCGACAGCGAGCTGTCCTCGGGAAGCGAGCAGATCGCGGCGATCCTTTCCCGGGAGATCGGCATCCCCTGCTACAGCACTGAGATCCTGACGGAAGCTTCCCGGATCAGCGGCATTTCGGAGCGGCTCCTGAAGCGCTATGACAAACGGCCGGCCGTAGCAGCCTACGACCTCAGCGCAGAAGACGAGGCAGGGCTTCGCCTGCCGCCGGCGCAGGATTTCGTCTTGGCACAGAAAATGGCCTGCCGCCAGCTGGCCGAGAACGGCCGCTGCATTCTGGTGGACCGGTTCGCCGCTGCCGCGCTGGAAGAGACAGGCAATTGCATCAAAGTCTTTATCCATGCGGACTTTGAAGAACGCGCGGAACGATTTGCCCAGGAGAACGGGCTCGGCGCCGCAGCCGCCCGCCGCAGGCTCCGCAAACTGGAACGCACTTATACCAGGTACTGCAAACAAGTGGACCGCAACTGGGGATACGCCGGCAATTACGCCATCATCGCCAATGCCAGCAGCACAGCTCCTGAAGCCCTGGCCGATGAGATCGCTTTCCAGATGGAGCAGATCACCGGAACCGCTCTGCGTAAGAAAGAGGTCACGGCCGCCGGTTGATGATCTTGAAAATGTGCCTGCATCGTTTGCGGCGCTATGCACGATCTTGAAAATGTGCCTGCATCGTTTGCGGCGCTATGCACGATCTTATGTAATAAATCCGAGGGTATGCATGATTTCAGCTCCTGAAAAGGGGTCAAAATCGTGCATACCCTCGATTTCGTTGCACGGCATTTTTCAAAATCATGCATGCCGCCAATTTTGTTGCAAGTTTTTTCGAAAAATCATGCACAGCATTGATTTTGTTACAGGGGCGGGAAGCGTGGCCCAAACACAGGGGCAGGGAAATGGGGCCACAACGCCAGCCAAGTGCCGCCAAGACAAGGAAATGCGGTCAACGCGCCGAGACAGGGAATTGCGGCCACATCGCCAGCCAAGAGCCGCGAAGACAAGCCGCTTATCGACAGGCCCTGCACGGCATTATATAATCAAAATAGGAAGCAATCCAAACAGGAGGTGACTGTTATGGCATACCGGCCGACAATCTCGGTTTATATAGACGGCCAGATTGCGGATCTTGGCTATTATCGGAACTGGCAGGACGAGGACCTGTTTTATGAGGCGCTGGCGATGGCCGCAGTATTTCACGACTGCAAAACGATCCGGGCGTATCGCGACAGGAGATACGGCACCCAGAAGATGTATTATCTGCTGGATCCGGAGCGGATCGAAAATACGCAGGAGAACCTGAAAGAACTCGAAGCATGCTCGGAGCATCCGATCGTGGTCGATCTGACAGCACAGGCAATCTATACAGGGTACGGCGCCAGGTCGGAAGAGGAACTGGCGGAGCTTCTGTCGGCGCAGAATGACGGGATCGCCGACGGCACAGAAAGTGTATCCCGGGAACCTCTTAACGCGGCATCGCTTTTGCAAGAGGATCGAGGGATCTCGTTTGCGCATCTGAATATGGAGGAAATCCTGGAACGATTCCGAAGCTCCGAGGAGCTGATGGATCATCTGTCAGAGGAGATGCGCAGGCAGATCGAGAAAACGCAGGACCACTGAGAACACAGGACAACTAAAACACCAGGAGGAACACCATGAAACAATACATTGTGGACGCATTTACCAGGGAGCGATTTTCGGGAAATCCGGCGGCGGTGTGCGTGATGGATCGCTGGTCGGCGGAAGAGTCGATGAAGAAGCTGGCGATGGAGAACAATCTGTCGGAGACGGCGTTTATCGTGAAGGAGGAGCAGGGCTATCATTTAAGGTGGTTCACCCCGGGAACGGAGGTGGAACTGTGCGGGCACGCCACGCTGGCGTCGGCATTTGTGATCCTCAACTTCTATGAGCCGCAAAACGATGAAGTCTGCTTCCGGACGATGAGTGGCCTTCTTACGGTGAGGAGAAAGGGCAGCCTCTATGAAATGGATTTCCCGACCTATGAGCTGAAGGAGATCCCGGTGACGGATGAGATGGAGCGGGCATTTGGTGTGCGCCCCGTCAAAGCGGTGCTGGGGCTCGACCTGGTCTGCGTCTTTGCAACAGAGGAGCAGGTCCGGCAAATGCAGCCGGACCAAGACCTTCTCCTGAAACTCGAAGGACGCATGCAGCATGTCACGGCGGCCGGCCAGGAGGCGGACTGCGTGTCGCGCAGCTTCGGGCCGAAGCTTGCGATCGCCGAGGACCCCGTTTGCGGATCTGCCCATTGCCAGATCGCCGCTTACTGGTCCAAAGAATTGGGCAAAACAAAGATCCATGCGTACCAGGCGTCGAAGCGGGGCGGGCATCTGTATTGTGAAATGCTGGGAAATGGAAGGATCGCCATCAGCGGTGAAGCGGTGCTGGTGGCCAGGACAGAGATCGTAGCCGGGCTGTAAGGCCGGCCGCCCCTTTCCAAAACACCCGGTAGCCATCCGCTTCAGAATATATTATAATCCATCCAAGCGTGCCGGGACGTGGGCGGCACGCACAGACATCTACGAAAAGACTAAACAGAAAAGGAGCGAAAAGACATGGCATCAAAGAAAATTGTAGTAGCCGGAGGCGGCGTCCTTGGAACACAGATCGGTCTGATGAGTGCGTACACAGGACATGACACGACCTTCTGGCTCCGCAGCGAAAGTTCCATTGGAAGAACCACGCCCAAGATCGCAAATTATTCTCAGGCAATGCTGGGAGATCTGGAAGGCGCCAAGCAGCTGATCGGCAATCCCATGGGAGCGTTTCTGTATCCGAAGGGCCTGATCCGGAACTGGGAAGGGATCACGGCGGAGAAGATCGACGAGCTGGAAGCGCAGGCGAAGAAATGGTTTGAAGAGAAGATCAGCATCGAGCTGGATATGGACAAGGCATTTGCCGACGCAGACATCGTGATCGAGGCAATGGCCGAGAATCCGGAAGCGAAGATCGCTTTTTATCAGCAGATCAGGGATCATCTTCCGGAGAAGACCATTTTGCTGACCAATTCCTCCACACTGCTTCCCAGCATGTTTGCCGAGTACACCGGCCGTCCGGAGAAATACTGTGCACTGCATTTTGCCAATACGATCTGGAAAAATAACACCGCTGAAGTCATGGGCCATCCGGGAACCGATCCGGAAGTCTACCAGCAGGTGGTGGCGTTTGCGCAGGAGATCAACATGGTGGCGCTGCAGCTTCACAAGGAGCAGCCGGGCTACATCCTGAACTCCATGCTGGTCCCATTCCTGTCTGCCGCACAGGCACTGCTGGCCAATGAAGTGGCAGATCCCCAGACCATTGACCTGACCTGGCAGCTGGCTACCGGCGCACCGAAGGGCCCGTTCCAGATCCTGGATATCGTCGGACTGGAGACGGCGTACAATATCAACCAGATGAAACCGGATGCCCAGACCGAAGGCTCCATCCACTGGAAGATCGGAAAGATCCTGAAAGAAAAGATCGATAAGGGAGAGACCGGCATCAACGCCGGCAAAGGCTTCTACGATTACCAGTCATAACATGCAATATTAAAGGGCGCCGCTCAGCCTCCGTTTCAGCAGAATGGACACCGGGCGGCGCTTTTTTTGTGAGAAACGCCCGGCTTATGGACAGGAGCAGAGCGGCATTATATAATTTCCGTATAGAAATAACCGTGTAAGGAGGGCATCATGGGCAAGAAGATCATTGTCGTAAATGCCGGCCCGCGCAAGGGCTGGAATACAGATACATTGCTGTCGGAGGCGGCAAAAGGTGCACAGTCCGCAGGAGCTGAGGTCGTGCGGTTCGACCTGTTCAGGTTGGAAAAATACACCGGCTGCATCTCCTGCTTCGGATGCAAGAAGGAAAAATTCAAGGGCCACTGCATTTGCAAGGACGGCCTGGCACCGGTGCTGGATGCGATCCGGGAGGCGGACGGATTGATCATCGGATCGCCTAACTATCTGTCCGAAGTGACAGCTTCCTTCCGGGCACTGTATGAGCGGCTGATCTTCCAGAACCTGACCTACAATGTGGAAACGCCCTGCTGCAACGAGCATCCGATCCCGGTGCTCTTCATCATGACCAGCGGCGCGCCGGACACCATGTATCTGGATATGGTGCACAATTACCAGCAGACCCTCAGCCGGTTCGTGGGACCAACGGAGGTGCTCATCAGCGGCAACACCCTGCAGCTGAAAGATTACAGCAAGACCGACTGGCCGTGGACCTTGTTTAACCCGGAAGAGAAACAGAAACGCTACGAGACCGTCTTTCCGAAGGAATGCCGGAAAGCATTTGAAATGGGAGCAGAACTTTGCAGATAATAGATATGGAGGAACACAGCATGGAGATCAAAGCAATCATTTTCAGAAAAGACGGATTCTATACGCAGCCGATGGTCATGGGCGGCGAAGAAGGCATGGAAGCTTACGACCTCAATGTGCGCTACCGCGGCAGCCTGCAGAATTATCTGATCGATACCGGCGATGAAGTCATCCTGGTGGACACGGGCCTTCCCGCCGGCACGCCGGAGGAGGTGCCGGATGAAAAGAGCCTTCTGTACACCGGCAAGGACGTCGCCACCTATATGGAAGCATTTACGGCGCTGGGGTACAAGCCGGAGCAGGTCACCAAGATCCTTCTGACCCACAAGCATGCCGACCATTCCGGCGAGCTGAGATCCTTCCCCAACGCGAAGATTTATGTGAACGCGGAGGAAGCGGGGGCAGATGAGCTGAAGGGCCTTTCCAATATCGTGCCGGTTCAGTTTACCGACGGCGCATATTACAATTTCCCGGAAAGCCAGAAGATCCACGACGGCATCTACTATATCAAAGCCAAGGGTCACACCAACGGAAACAGCATTATCATCGTGGAAAAGGATGGCCTGTTCTATATGATCCACGGCGACATCACTTATGTGGACGAAGCGCTTTACGCCAATAAGCTCTCCGTGGTATTTGAAGATCCGGCGGCGGCCCGCGAGACCCTCGACCGGGTGCGCGCCTTTATTGCGGAACATCCGACGGTCTACTGCGGTACCCACACCCCGCAGGGCTATGAAAGCCTGGAGGCGGCAAGGGTAATGGATCTGGATCATCCGGTGGAAACCGTCCTGGCGGAGGTGGATTTCGCGGCAGTGCAGGCCACCGGCAAATACGTCTGCTCGGTATGCGGCTATGTCTACGATCCGGCAGAGCACGACGGCGTGGCCTTCGAAGATCTGCCAGGCGACTGGAAGTGCCCGCGCTGCAAACAGCCGAAGGAGAAGTTCAATAAGGCGTGAGGGGGATGGCTTTTCGCGATTTCGAAGAATCGTTGTGTGATTTTTCGCGATTTTAAAAAATCGGCCAAACAAGAATAGTCGTTTATTCTTTTTTGGGAGAAATGCGAAAATAAAGAATAGTTTTCGTGGAAAAACTATTCGTAAATTGGCTAAATAACCGAAACAAGAATAGTGTACTATTCTTATTTAGCCAAAAAATGATAATTGCGACAGTCGACTATTCTTGTTTCACTGAAAAAAAGAAATCGCGGCAGCCAATTATTCTTGTTTGGCCGGAAATACAAATTTGCGAATAGTCCCGATGGGCATGCACCTTCGGCAAGGAAAAAACGAGGCAGCCAAATGATAACTTACCAGAAACTGACCGACAAAGAACTGGATACCTTCATCCAGATGCGGATCCGCCAGCTGCGCGAGGAAGGCGCGGCGGAAGACATCGATCTGACGCCGGCGCTTCGGGACTATTACGACCGGCACATGGCGGACGGGACATTTGTTTCCTGGCTGGCGATGGACGGCGAGAAGATCGTCGGCACCAGCGGCATGTCGTTTGTGGAAAAGCCGCCGTATTTCGGATGCCCCAGCGGAAAAATGGGCCTGCTATCCAGCATGTTTACGGATCCGAACTACCGCCGCCGGGGCATTGCCAGGGAACTGCTTTCCCGGGTGGTGGAGGAAGCGAGGAAATATGGCTGCGGGACCGTGCAGATCAC
>R26__coassemble_1453_pt1 | contig 11807 bp, 9 predicted proteins | sample R26__metabat2_high_PE_046 | metagenome-assembled genome bin R26
GTTCCGGCATACTGCCGCATCCGGCGGCAATTCCCTTGTTTTCAGCTGTCCGGAGCTCGTGATGGGTGAAAGCTGTATCCTGACGGTAGCAGAGTATGAGTTTGAACTGCCGCTGACGAAAATGAGCAACTATCTGCGTGTCTCTTCAGACGGAGAAATGACGCAGGGAAGCAGCGCAGGCGGCGGATTTCCGGGCGGCGGATTTCCGGGAGGTCCCGGGAGATAGTAAAAGTACAGTCCGGCGGCGATCCGGCAGGACTGTTTGGGAGAAGAGTGATGGCAAATTATTTGGATTATCTGGCCTGGAGAGGGGATCTGACATTTGACCGGGCACCGTTCAATGAGATCGACAGTGCGATCCTGGCGGAGATTTCCTATCTTCCTTTTGAGGAACTGGATATCAGTGCCCATGAGATCAGCAGCATCAGGGAGGCAGTGACAGGTTTTCTCGAGATGGAGGATCTGGAGGATAAGGTTACAGCACAGTATCATATCGACCTGATCAAGGCTCTGGCTTCCGGAGAACGGTTTATCGATCTGCCGATCCTGGAATTCCGGAATATCTTTGATGAAAGCCATGTGGTCCAGTTTACCGTGATCACGATACAGCTGGCGCCTGAGGTATACTATGTTTCTTTCCGGGGGACCAATCATACTCTGGTGGGATGGCAGGAAGATTTCAATCTGGGAGTGGAATTTCCGGTGCTGTCCCAGAAACTGGCTGCCATCTATCTGAACGGACTGAGCACAAAGATCACCGGGGAGCTGATCCTGGGCGGGCATTCCAAGGGCGGGAATCTGGCTGTCTATGCAGGAGCTTTTTGTAAACCGGGCCTGCAGAAGCGGATCCGTGCCATCTACAATTTCGACGGACCGGGATTTGAATCCTGGATCATGGCCCAGCCGGCCTATCTTCAGATCGAGGACAGGATCAGGACATTTGTTCCGCAGGATTCCATCATTGGTATGCTGCTGGAGCAGGCGGAAGGATATCAGGTAGTACGCAGTGCGGAAAGCGGCAGCTTCGCACAGCATCTGATGACTTCCTGGGAAGTGGAACGGGACCATTTCATCAAACTGGAATCCATGACCAATAAGAGCCTTTTCCTGGATGCCGCTATTACAGAATGGATCCGGCGTATGGATTATGAACAGCGGAAAACATTTGTCGAAGTTCTGTTCAACATTTTCAAGGATGCCGATGTGCAGTCCCTGTCCGAGATCAGTCCGAAGCGGATCCGGCAGATGCTCAGCATCATCAAATCCTATCGAAGCCTGGATCATGACAACAGGGAACATATGGGAGATACTATCATGGCACTGGTCCGCTGTGTCAGGGAAGAAGCGCCGGCTTTTGGAATGGGAGGCTTCCGGCTGCTGTGGAAGAAATGATCAGCCCGTGCAGAAAACGAAAAGGCGCAGGAAACAGCCACAAATAACAATCAAGAAAAAAATATACGATTTCACTTGATTTTTCGACAGCTATCGGTTATAGTAATGAACGCTGTTAAGCAGAACAGATGCGGATATGGCGGAATAGGCAGACGCGCATGGTTCAGGTCCATGTGAGGTAACACTCATGCAGGTTCAACTCCTGTTATCCGCAGTAAAAAAAGTCACTCGTTATCGAGTGACTTTTTTCATTCTTCTCAGATAAGTGCAGAACTTATATTCCATGCCGTTATGGACGCCGCCTTTCCGGGTGTACCTGAGATACCACTCAGGATCCTCGTCGAGGTTTGGGATCGAGGTGTCGGCCTCGCAGCTGACGCCGACTTTGGTGATGTAGGCGGTATCACACAGAGGAAGCAGCTGCCGGTAAATGCTGCCGCCGCCGATCACAAACACATCGCTGCTGTCATAGCCCGCCAAAGCCTCCTCCAGTTCCGAAAGAGAATGGACGATGAGGGCTCCTTCTGCCTCATACCCGGAGCTGGTGGTAAGGACAATGTTTGTGCGGCCCTTCAGCGGCTTTTTGCCGGGGAAGCTCTCCAGTGTCTTCCGTCCCATGACGACGACTTTCCCCATGGTCTTATCCCGGAAGAACTTCATATCCTGCGGGATGTGCACGAGAAGAGCGCCGTCTTTTCCGATATTCCAGTTGCTGTCGATAGCTGCGATCAGTTTCATGCTGTCCTCCTGTGACATTCTCACACTGCGATCGGGATGCCGGTGATCTGCGGACCGGTCTGGTAGTCGTCCAACCGGACATCATCCTTGGTAAACTGGTAGAAATCTTTGATCTCCGGGTTGAGCCAGAACTTCGGCGCGTCGAAGGGTTCCCGGGAAATGAGCTCTTTGATGGCGTCCACATGCCGATCGTAAATATGGCAGTCGGCGATCACATGCACGAACTCGCCGATCTCCATGTCACACACCTGGGCCAGCATGTGCAGGAGCACGGAATACTGGCAGACATTCCAGTTATTGGCGGCCAGCACGTCCTGGGAACGCTGGTTCAGGATGCCGTTCAGGACCATTTTGCCGGTCTCTTCATTTTTCGTGACGTTGAATGTCATGGAGTATGCGCAGGGGTACAGGTGCATGTCGCACAGATCCTGGAAATTGTAGATGTTGGTCATGATCCGGCGGCTGTAGGGGTTATTTTTGAGGTCATAAATAACGCCGTCCACTTGATCCAGCATGACCCGCTGCTTCCCATCCTTTTCCACGATCTCGGCACTTGGGTAGGAGGTCAGGTCCTCGCCGCTTTCGGGCAGGGTGTGGTGGATGTATTTTTTTCCGATCTGGTAGCCGTAGGCACTTCCGATGGAGCCTTCCTCGTCAGCCCATTCGTCCCAGACGTGGCTCGAAAGATCCTTGATGTTGTTGGATTTTTTCTGCCAGATCCACAGCAGCTCATCAGTAGCGCTCTTGATGCCGGTCTTTCTTAATGTCAGCGCCGGAAATTCCTTCCTCAGATCATACCGGTTGACGACGCCGAAACGCTTGATCGTATAAGCCTTTTCCCCGGTGTCGGTCCAGACAGGGCGGACCTTTTCCCCTTTTGTATCGTAGCCGTTCTCCAGAATGTCGCGGCACATTTCCTTAAAAACAATATCTGCGTATGCCATGCCCTCTCTCCTTTGCCGTTTCGGATTCGAAATACTTTGCAAACCATTATATAGCATTCTCTGCGGTCTGTTAAGAGACTTCTTCTGAGGAAAACTGGTTGTGCAGCACGCGGATGACAGGATTTCTTTGATTGTGTACGCGGATGACACGATTTTGCCGATTGTGTACGTCTGCACCGGATAAAAATATCCGTAAAAGGCACATTTCCCGTAATTAAGGAGAATATCGGGTACATAAACGCAAAAAATGTGTTCGTAAGCCGGGTAGAGGCGTACACAATCTAAATTGTTGTGCAGTTGCCGTACACAACCAGGAGTATTATGCAGCAGGCGTACACAACCCGGGTTTTTGCGCTGTCATAAAACGCGATCAAAGCCAGAACCCCACCACAGCGCGCAGCCCCCTCTCAGCCTTGAGAAAATCCCACAAAATTGCTATATTGAAATTATCTTACAACCGGCTGCAGCAAGGGGGACTTACCATGAATTATATCTTTATCTCACCGGCATATCCCGTTACCTGTACCAGCTTCTGTGAACGCCTGAATGAAGCGGGCGTTACGGTACTGGGGATCGGGGATGTGCAGTATGACGCACTGAATGAGCGGCTGAAAAAGGCCCTGACAGAGTATTATTATGTAGAAACGCTGGAAGACTATGACCAGGTGTACCGTGCGGCGGCGTATTTCATCCACCGGTACGGCCGGATCGACTGGCTGGAATCGTTAAATGAATACTGGTTGGCGGCAGACGCGCGGCTGCGCACGGATTTTAACATCGCCGTCGGAACCCGTGAGGACCGGATAGGGGATATGATCCGGAAATCCGGGATGAAGCGCATTTTCCTGGAAGCGGGCATCCCCACGGCCAGACAGCACATTGTCACAAATGTGAAAGAAGGCAAGGCATTTGCCGCCCGGGTCAGCTACCCCGTGATCGTAAAGCCCGATATCGGAGCCGGCGCCAACGGCGCGCGGAAGATCCGAAATGAAGATGAGCTGGAAGCATTTTACAGGGACCTTCCGGATGAGCCGTATGTCATGGAAGAATTCCTGTTCGGCGATATCTGCACGTACGACGCCATTGTGGACTCCCGGTGCGAGCCGCTTTTTGAATCTATGTGTACGTATGCTCCGGTCATTGACTCGGTACAGAACGATGAGAACATTCATTTTTATACAACTGCAGAAGTTCCGCGCAGGCTGCGGGAATTGGGGCGCAGGACCGTCAGGGCATTCGGGGCGGACCGGCGCTTTGTTCATTTTGAGTTCATCCATCTGACGAAAGACTATGAAGGGATGGGGAAAGCCGGCGACTACGCTGTGATGGAAGTCAACATGCGTCCCGCGGGAGGACATGATCCCGACATGATGAATTACGCGCAGTCAGCAGACGTATTTCAGATCTATGCGGAAATGGTGACGCAGGATAAGAGGCTTTTCCCGGAATCGAAGGAACATTACCTGTGCGCCTACGCCGCCCGCAAGGACGGCCGCGCCTTCGCTCACACACATGAGGAGATCATGGAGCGCTACGGCGGGGACATCGTGATGCAGGAAGAAATGCCTCCCATCGACTGGCCGTCCATGGGCAGGTATGTGTATATGGCACGTTTTCAGAAGAAAAAGGAAATGGAGAAGTATTTTTCCTTTGTCCTCAACTGATCACAGCAACAGGGTGAACAGCCGAAACCATATATTATTGTATAAAAATGCTATTGACTTTAGTACTATACCAATGTTTATAGTATTACAGTATGTATAAAATTTCGTGCAATCGCAAACGGCCGGAATGTCATCATCCATCCGGCCAGACACCGTATAATAAGGAGAGGAAGGAGCAACAATGGAAAAGGTATTCACCAATCTGACGACCGGAGGTCCTATCTCCGTGTATGTCGAGGACGGCAAGATCACCAGGGTCAGGCCGCTCCAGGTGCCTGAGGAGGATTATCCGAAGCCGTGGACTGTGGAAGACAGGAACGGAAAGAAATATTCTCCCCCGAAGGCAATGCGCATCGCGCAAAATATCCTTGCAGAGAAAAACAGACTGTACAGCGAAGACCGTATTCTTTATCCCATGAAGAGAGTAGACTGGGATCCCGACGGAGAGCGCAATCCGCAGAACCGTGGTATTTCCGGATATGAACGCATTTCCTGGGATGAGGCGGCAACCATCATCGCCAAAGAGATCAACCGCCTGGCACCCCGTGACAAGGACGGAAACTTTGACGGACACGCCATTACAGCCATCACAGGCTCCCACCACAACTGGGGCATCGTCGGCTACAAGATGGCACCCTTCGGACGGTTCTTCTCCATGCTGAACTTTACGCCGATCCTGGATAACCCGGATTCCTGGGAAGGCTGGATGTGGGGCGCTCCGCATATGTGGGGATTTTACTGGCGTCTCGGACAGCCGGAGCAGTTCGATCTTCTGCCGGATGCATTCAAGAACACGGACATGATCGTATTCTGGTCCAATGACCCGGATTCCACCCACGGCATCTATTCCGGACAGGAATCCAACATCTGGCGTGTATGGCTCAAGGAAATGGGCATGAAATGCGTCTTCGTCGATCCGTTCTATAACTACACCAATGCAGTTATGGACGGTACCTGGTTCGCGCCGCGTCCGGGCACGGATACCGCTCTGGCCGCCGCGATCTGCTACCAGTGGATCATCGACGATACCTATGATCATTTCTTTGTAGAAAACCGCACCGAAGGCTTCGAGGAATTCAAGGCGTATCTGATGGGCGAAGAAGACGGCGTACCCAAGACCTGTGAATGGGCCGCTGAGAAGACCGGCATCCCTGCCCGCCGTATCCGCGCGCTGGCCAAGGAATGGGCTGGCAAGAGAGTTGCCCTTGCAGGCGGCGTCAGAGGCGGCGAAGGTTCCGCCTGCCGTACCGCATACGGCACCGAGGAAGCCAGATTCCTGATCGCTCTGGCAGCGATGCAGGGATTCGGAAAACCGGGCGTTTCCATCTGGGGCACCACCATGGGCGCGCCGGCAGACTACACCTGGTTCCCGGGCTATGCAGAGCCGGATTCCCAGATGGGTAAATCCAGCGCTGCCAATATCAAATATCCGGCGTCCAAGGTGCAGCAGCGTCTGTACCGCCTGAACTACCCCGAAGACATCATCAACGGCAAGGGTGAGTTCATCGGCGACGGCTTCTGCGGACAGTCCATCGCGCAGCAGTTCAACCATCATGAGTATCCCATCGAGGGCAAGGTCAAAATGCTGTGGCGTTACGGCGGATCCTTCATGGGCACCATGACAGAGACCAACCGTTATGTGAAGCTGTACCGCCATGTAGGCGAGAACCAGCTTGATACCGTTATCAACCAGGACTGCTGGTTCGGCGGCGAAGCCAAATTTGCTGACCTGATCCTGCCGGCCTGTACCAACCTGGAAAGAAACGACCTGGGCGAATGGTCCGTCGGCGGCGGCTACACCACCCATGCCGAGATCGGCAACAACTGGCGTGTCATCGTCCGTGAGATGAAATGCGTAGAGCCTCTGGGAGAGTCCAAGAGCGACTACGAGATCTTCCAGGAAGTGGCCAAGAAACTGGGCGTCTGGGAGCAGTACACCGACGGCGGCAAGACGGAAGATGAATGGGCCGAGGCTTACTGGAACATTTCCGAACTCAGCAAACGCATGAGCTGGGAAGAGTTCAACAAGAAGGGCTACTACATCGTTCCGGTTCCGGAAGATTACGAAGAGCATCCGGCGTTCCGCTGGTACTATGAAGGCCGCGACTGCGATACTCAGGACTACCTGAACCCGAAGATCAAGGCTGTCAAGAACATGAACAGCATGGAACCCACCGAACACTCCAAGGAGCTTGGCTCTTACTCCGGCAAGATCGAATTTGCTTCCCGGAGCCTGAAGGAGCTTTCGCCCGACGATACCGAGCGTCCGCCGGTTCCGCACTATATCCCGTCCTGGGAAGGACATGAGACAGAGCTGTACAAGAAGTATCCGCTCCAGATCATTTCTCCGCACCCGAGATTCAGCTTCCATACCCATTACGATACCCATGCAAGCTGGCTGGATGAGATCCCGTGCCATCGTATGATCATTGACGGCTATGCTTACTGGGTAGCCCGCATCAATCCGAAGGATGCCAAGGAGCGCGGGATCAAGACCGGTGATATCATCGAGCTGTACAATGACAGAGGAAGCGTCCTTTGCGCCGCCGACGTCACCTACCGTGTACCGGAAGGAGTTATGCATTCCTACGGCTGCTCGGCCAAATACGACCCGATCACCACGGAGACCGGCGCTACCGACAGGGGCGGCTGCGTCAATATCCTGACCAACAAACGCTGGCTGTCGCAGAACGTGCCCGGCATGGCTCCCAACTCCTGCCTGATCGAATGCAGGAAATGGAACTGCTGATAACGCTCACGGAAAGGAGAATCAACTATGGCTAAATATGGTTTTATTATAGACGTCGACCGCTGCAACGGCTGCTACAGCTGTTTCCTTGCCTGCAAGGATGAGTGGATCGGCAACGACCACGGGAAGTACGGCGCCGCAACGGCTGAAGGGATGTCCCTGATGCGCGTCAAAGAGGTGGAGTACGGCACAGATAACAAAGTCAAGGTCGACTACATCCCGATCCCGTGCCAGCACTGCAAGAACGCCGCCTGTATCGCCAAGCGCCCGGACGCATTCTATGCCCGTCCCGATGGCCTTGTGATCTTAGATCCGGCCAAGAGCGCCGACAAGACATTGCTGGCTGCCTGCCCCTACGGCTGCATCCAGTGGAACGAGGCGGCTGGCATTGCCCAGAAATGCAATGGCTGCGCCCATATGCTCGATGCGGGTGAGAAGCAGACCAGATGCTCCGAGTGCTGCCCGAACCAGGCACTGATCTTCGGCGATCTGGATGACCCGAACAGCGAGATCTCACTGTTTGCCAAAGAGCATGAAGGCGAGCTTGAAGACTTTCAGCCCGCGTTCAAGACAGAGCCTGGCGTGAAGTACATGTATCTTCCCAAGCCGTTTATCTGCGGCGAGGTTACCTTCGAAGGAGAGTGTGTCAAAGGCGCGAAAGTCACCGCTGTCTGCGACGACTGCGGCAAGGTCCGCGAGACCGTGACCGACTTCCTTGGAGATTTTGAGCTGCAGGGCCTTCCTACCAACAAGCCTTTCACCGTCACCATCGAAGCGGAAGGATGCAAGGCTAAGGTTCTTACCTGCCGCACCGCAGGTTCCGTCAACTTCGGGGAGATCATTCTTGAAAAATAAGCAATGAACATGAGGCCCGGCCCATACGAATTGGGCCGGGCTGTATTGGAGGAAAAAATATGAAAAATGCAGTAATCGTAGAAGCTTGCCGTACCGCTGTCGGCAGCATGGGAGGCTCATTGAAGCCCCTGAGCGCAGTGGATCTTGCCTGCGCGGTGATCAAAGGCTGCGTGGAACGCAGCGGGATCGACCCGGAACAGATCGATGAAGTGATCATGGGCCAATGCCGCCAGACATCCGACGAGCCCAATATCGCCCGTGTGGCAGCTCTCAAGGCGGGACTTCCCGAGAAGATCTCCGCCCATACCACCATGCGCCAGTGCGCAAGCGCCATGACTGCCGTGCACAATGGCGCCATGCAGATCATGTGCGGGATCTCCGATGTGGTCCTGGCCGGCGGAACCGAGAGCATGTCCAACGCCGTATTCTATGTCCGCAACGCCCGCTGGGGCGTGGGAACGGGCACGACCCAGTTCGTGGACGCACTGACCGAGGGACAGTACAAGTCCCAGCCTGAAGAGACTTATGGCTCCTATAACATGGGCGCCACCGCGGAAAATATCGCCGAGCAGCTGGGCATTACCAGGGAAGAGCAGGATGCATTTGCCTATGCATCCCAGCAGAAGGCCATCGCCGCCATCGATGCCGGACGGTTCAAAGATGAGATCGTGCCGGTGGAAGTTCCCCAGGGACGCAAGAAACCGCCGATCATTTTCGATACCGACGAATTCCCGCGCCGCGACACCAATCCCGAAAAGATGGCCAAACTGAAACCTTGCTTCAACATCAAGCACGACGATCAGGGACGCCTTTACAACGACACCGCCCTGACCGGCACGGTAACCGCAGCCAGCTCTTCCGGCCGCAACGACGGAGCTTCCGCCGTTCTGCTCATGAGCGAAGAGAAGGCAAAAGAGCTGGGCCTGAAGCCGCTGTGCCGCATCATCGGCATGGGAACGGCCGGCAACGACCCGCGCCTGATGGGCCTTGGCCCCGTAGCCGCTGTTCCGAAGGCTCTTGCCAATGCGGGATTAAAGGATGACGACATCCAGCTCATCGAGCTCAATGAAGCATTTGCCGCTCAGTCCATCGGCTGCATCAAACAGCTGGGATGGGAAAACAAGATGGATATCATCAACGTCAACGGCGGCGCTATTGCCCTGGGACATCCTGAGGGATCTTCCGGCTGCCGGATCATCGTTACCCTGATCCATGAAATGAAGAAGCGCGGCCTCAAATACGGTCTGGCGACGCTGTGCATCGCCGGCGGCATGGGACAGGCCACCGTCATCGAAATGTGTGATTAATAGTAAGGACCCCCCGGTCCTGTACATATGTTAGCTGAAAGGAGTGCAATTATCATGGCAAATTATTTTGATCTGACCGGAAAGAACGCGATCATCATGGGCGGTGCCGGCGGACTGGGACAGCTCGTCGCCCGCGCATACGCTGAGGCAGGCGCCAACGTCGCCATCGCTTCCCGTACCGAGGAGAAGCTGAAAGCCGCCTGCGAAGAACTGAAAGCCCAGACGGGCAAAGACTTCAAGTACTATGTCTGCGACGCTACCAAAGAAGAAGATGTGGAAAAATGCGCCGCACAGTTCATCAAGGATTTCGGCAAAGTTGACATCCTCGTCAATTCCCAGGGTATCAACAAGAAACACCCGGTTACCGAGTTCCCGGTGGACGAATTCAACATGACCATGACCGCCAATGTCACCTCCATCATGCTTACCTGCAAGCACTTCGGCAAATATATGATGGAAAATAAATACGGCAAGATCGTCAACGTCACCTCCGTCCGCGGCAAGATCGCGACCAGAGGAGCCGGAAACGCTGCTTACTGCGCGAGCAAAGGCGCTTTGGACATGCTGACCAAACAGCTGGCAGCAGAGTTCGGCCCCTATGGCATCACGGTCAACGGCTTCGGCCCCAACATCATGAAGACCCCGATGATGAACAAGATCTTTGAAATGCGCGCGAAAGAAGCGGGCGTTACGGTGGAGAAATACCTGGAGAACCAGGCAGCAGGACTGCCCCTCAGAAGAATGTCCGATCCGGAAGACTGCGTCGGAACTGCGCTGTTCCTGGCAGCTCCCGCATCTGATTTCCTGACAGGCAACATCCTGTATCCGGACGGCGGCCTGACCGCAGTGGGCTGATCACAAAAAAAGCTCCGGCCTTTCGGGGCCGGAGCTGCAATGGATTTTAGATTAGTCGATCTTCCTGACGGGAAGCCACACTTCGAAGTAGCCGGACAGAACCCCGTCATCGAGGATGCTGCAGACCAGGTTGCCTCTGGCGTCGCCCGCAGCGGCGTAGCCTTCCCGGGCGGCATAGTCGAACAGGTAATTGATGTGCTTCGGGGAGAAGGCGTTTTTACCGGAACTTTTGAAGGCGCTGTGGATGCATTCCACAGAAGGCATGTGCCTGACAGGCGGCTTTACGGGGACGAAGAATTCTTCCACATATTCCTTTTCCAGGGAATACCCCCAGGCGTAATGCTGCGCATGAGTGCCATCCGGCGCAAGGGTCATTTCAAAATACCTCTGAAGGAACGGCATATACTCAAGCCACTGCTTGGAGAGTTTCTGCAGTTCGCTGTTGTTGTTATAAGCCGTATCGTAGCGGTTGAGAAAGCAGATCACGTCGGGGCAGGGCTCGATATTGCATTTGCCCATAAATTCCTTGACCCGCAGGACCTGTGCGGAGTGCTGTTTCAGCCGTTTGAGCAGGAGCTCTTGCTGGTGGATCGAATCCATCAGTTCATCCTGTTTTTCTTCCAGCAGCGGGATCAGATCCATGTAGCAGCAGTCCGTTACCATGTAGGCGATCTGCGGGATCGAAAACCCGAAGTTTTTGAACCAGAGACAATCGATCAGGAAATTGATGTCCCAGGTATCGTAGTAGCGATAGTCGTTCTGCTTGTCTTTTGTGGGAGTGACAACGCCTTTCTTCTCATAATAGCGCAGCAGGTCGGTGGAGATTCCGAGGATCCGCGCTACGTCGCCGATTTTGTACTGCATCAGGGCCTCCTTCAGAAAAATCATCAGATATGAAATGATTATACTGAATCCGGCACGGAAAGTAAAACCATTGTTTGGCTACGATCGATTTGCCTGCGATTATCCGTTTTTTGGCGGAATTGCAAAAAACAAGAATAGTCGCTTCGTGAAAACTATTCGCAAATGAAACAAAGACCTCGATTTAAGAATAGTTTTTCGCTGAAAACTATTCGCAAATCAAGCGATTAATCAAAACAAGAATAGTCGACTATTCGCAAAAATGAAAAATAGCGAAAAAAAGACAAGGGACTATTCTCATTTACAGAAAACCAAAAGAAAAAGAATAATAACATTAATATATCCAAGAAAGTGAGGAAAATACTATGGCTTATATGCCCCTTGACAAGAGCAAATTCTATCTGGAAACCGAAAAAATGACCAAGATCTGGGATCTGAGCCA
>R26__coassemble_1458_pt1 | contig 11763 bp, 10 predicted proteins | sample R26__metabat2_high_PE_046 | metagenome-assembled genome bin R26
ATATTCTTATCTGGGCATTTTCTGGAATTTAAGAATACATGGGCTGTTCTCAAATATCAGGATTGCCGAAATAAAGAACACTTTGTATTCTTTTATTTCCAGATATTTGAAATAAAGAACACCGGGTGTTCTTTAATCAGACAAATGGCAGATTCAAGAACATCTGCCGCTAAAAAAACACCGGACGTTAAAGCGCAGTCCCTTTCGTCGGGACTGTAAACCGGCTCAGGTCGACGCCTTCCAGTTCCAGAAGGGCCTTTTTCCGCATGATCCCGCCGCCGTATCCGGTCAGGCTCCCGTTTGTCCCGACGACCCGGTGGCATGGTACGATGATGCAGATCGGGTTGTGGCCGACGGCGCCGCCCACTGCCTGCGCAGACATCCTTTCGAGCCCGCGCTCCTTGGCGATCTGATCGGCGATCCATCCATAGGTGACCGTTTTTCCAAATGGGATCTCGCACATGATCTTTCCGACACGATTGCGGAAGTCTGAGCCGACCAGATGGATCCGCGGCAGGAACCCGGGGTCACGGCCGGTAAAATAGATATCAAGCCAGTTTTTCGCCTGCTCAAAATAATCCGTTTCGCGGGGAACGGCGTCTTTTTTCAGCCCGCGCCCGCTCAATCTGCTGCCCTGAGTGAACCATAGCCCGGTTAACCCTTCTTCATCCCCTGCGAGCAGAATGCTGCCCAATGGTGATTCATAATGATTCGTGTAGATCATTTCCGGCCTCCCGATCAAAAACATTTTTCTAAAGAAAAGTATAATACAGATGGCGTAAAATGCAAACGCCGGCCAATCCTGAAACCGGGTTTTTCTTGACAGGACGGGACCATCTATGTAACATCGTCCAAAACAGTGAAAGGCGGATCAAAATGACCGGGATCATAGACGTAGGCGGAGCAAACAGAGCGGTTTTTGCGGACGGCGTATTCGACAGTCTGCTGGACAACGATATAATCCTAGACTACTGCATCGGCGTTTCTGCCGGCGCGGCGAATTGCGCCTCTTATATTGCGGGGCAGCGGGGACGGAATCTGGAGTTTTATACGAACTATAATTTTTCTTCCCATTCCATCGGGCTGCTTGCCTGGCTGAAGACAGGCGGCTCTTTTATCGACCTGGATTATATTTACGGAACTCTCAGCAATCACGATGGAAAAAGTCCTTTGGACTATGATGCGATGATGCGGTCGCCGACGATCTTTAAGATCGTGGCCACCGATTCCGAAACAGCAGAGCCGGTGTATTTTGATAAAACCGTTATGCGGCAGGATGACTACCGCGTGATCAGCGCGTCAAGCTGCGATCCGGAGGCATGCAAACCGTATCCTTATAACGGAAGAACCTATTTTGACGGCTATGTGTCGGATCCGCTTCCGGTGGAGCGAGCGCTTAAGGATGGCTGCGACAGGATTATCGTGATCCTAACCCTTCCCAAAACACATATGCGAAGCAGCCGTTCCTTTGAAAAACGGGCACAAAAACTCAGGAAATATCCTGCGATCTCGGCAAAACTGGCTGAGGGGGCGGAGCTATACAACAAAGCGCTTAAGCGCTGTCTGGAGCTGGAAGAGCAGGGAAGAGCGTTGATATTGTTCCCGGAATACAATCAGCTTCATCCATTGGATAAGGATAAGAAAAAGATCGAACTTCTGTATCAGGAAGGCTATGAAAACGGGAAACGGGTACGGGAATTTCTTTCCAGAGGAATCTAGATGCAGGATCTTTTAGAAAAAGCCAGAAAATATGAAAAGGAGCATCTGCCGCATGTAAGCGCCTGTGAACTGCCGCGGTTTCATGTGACCGGCGGGATCGGATGGATCAATGATCCTAACGGATTCTCTGTCTATCAAGGGGAATACCATCTGTTTTTCCAATATTACCCATATGAAACAAAATGGGGGCCGATGCATTGGGGACATGTTAAGACCGGGGATTTTATCAGGTGGGAGCGTCTGCCTGCGGCCCTGGCACCTGACCGGGAATACGACAGGGACGGATGTTTTTCCGGAAGTGCGGTAGAACTGGAAGACGGACGGCATCTGCTTTTGTATACCGGAGTCTGCAGGAAGTCCGGTGCAGATGGGCAGACGATAATCCTTCAGACGCAGTGCGCAGCTATCGGAGATGGGATCAACTATGAAAAATATGAGGGCAATCCGGTCATAGAGGAAAACCAGCTGCCGCAAGGAGGAGACCCGGAGAATTTCCGGGATCCGGGGATCTGGAAAGACGAGAGAGGATATCATGCCGTTATCGGAAACCGAAGAGCGGATGACAGCGGGACGGTGGTTCTCTACGACAGCGAAGATGCCCTGCACTGGAAGTACCGGGGAGTTCTGGCAGCATCCTGCGGCGGACACGGAGACATGTGGGAATGTCCGAATTATTTTCATCTTTCCGGAAAAGATGTTCTTCTTGCCAGTGTCCAGGGTATGAATGCGGCGGTCTGCCTGATCGGAACCTATGATCCGGAGAAACACTGTCTGGACCGGGAAAGAATGGATGTCATTGATCAGGGGACGGATTTTTATGCGCCGCAGACGCTGGAAACGCCGGACGGGCGAAGGATCATGATCGCCTGGATGCAGAACTGGAAAACGTCTGCCTATGTGCCGGAGGGACTTCGCTTTTTCGGACAGATGACGGTTCCGAGGGAGCTGACGATCCGAGGCGGCAGGCTGTTACAGCTGCCTATCCGGGAACTCGAGAACTACCGGGGCAATAAGACCCAGTATCATAATGTCCTGCTGACGGGGCAGATAGGTCTGTCCGGTATTGACGGCCGATGCCTGGACATGACGGTGCGGATACGGCCGGTGGATGATGGTGATCCATACAAATGGTTTTGTATGAAGGTTGCCATGTCTGATCAGTACAGTACTTCGATCCGGTATGAACCCGGAAACAGCACGCTGTGTGCAGACCGGGCGCGTAGCGGATATCCTTGTGATATTGACAATATCCGGGAATTTCCGGTCAGGGACCGGAAAGGCATGTTGGATCTTCGTATCGTGATGGATCGTTACAGCCTGGAAGTGTTTGTGAATGAAGGCGAGCAGGCTGCCTCCTTTGTGATCTATACGCCGGAGAGTTCATCTTCTGTCAGTTTTGCGTGCGAAGGGAGTCTTCTGCTGGATGTCGAAAAATATGATCTGGTCCTATAACAGAGCAAAAAAAGAGGAGTGGAAGAACCACTCCTCGTTGTCTGTATAATTCATTTAAGATCAGTCGTCAACTTCTGCATCCTTATCCAGGATCACGCCGTCTGCTACTCTGATGTCGTATTCATATTTCAGTCCATCCGGCCCGAAGAAGTCGATGTCGTATTTCTCTACGCCGTAATCATCACTGAACTCTCTTTCGGTCTTCACGAAATTGACATCCCCCTGTGCAAAGCCTGCGTCCTGTAAAGCAATCGCCATAGCCTGATCGGTGGTTACCTCTCCGGCTGCCTGCGGAGCGGGTGCGGCGTCTGCTGCCTGCGGGGTGAGAAGCCCTTTGTATTCCATATCATCTTCCGCTTCCCAGAGATCCTGATCCTGGTCGATGATCATCCCGGTCTTCGGGTCGATATCGAAGTCGAATTTGACTTCTCCCGGGAGCAGGAAGCCGATCTCGTAAACGATCTGTCCATCTTCATAGTTTAAACCTGCTTTGTAGAAGCGACCGTCTGCTTCTGCTTTCTGGATCGCGTTCAGCGCGGTGTCCGCAGCTCCTTTGATAAACTCCGGTGTCAGTGCCTCCGGATTCAGGAACAGGTCCTGTCCGGCGTTCAGGAGCCCCTGATAATCTGCATTGTCATCTGCTTCCCAGGGATCTGTCTCCCTCTCCAGGAGATCTCCGGTCAAAGCATCTACTTTGTAATCATACTTGACTTCCCCGGGGATGATGAAATCGATCTCGTACAGGTTGCGACCATCGCTGAATTCGTTGGTCTGTTTGCTGAATGTGATGGCTTCTTTGGTAAGTGCTGCGTCAGCCAGTGCTTTCTCGACGGCTTCTGCCTGAGAGATCTTTGCTTCTGCGATCTGGATGGCGGGAGCTGCCGGCTCGGGAGCCGTTCCTGCAAATGCTGTTCCAAAGGTGGTGGCCATCAGTGCCATGGTTAAGATTGCTCCGGTTACGGGAAGTGTATATCTTTTCTTCATTGTTTTGTCCTCCGTTCTAGTTGTTTTTTTATTCTATAGTGTTTTTTCTTTCTGTCCACATTATAAAACACCATCTGTCACAGAAATGTCACACAGATCAGACCGTACAAGAGCCAGATGGTTGATCATTATTAAAAATCTCTATCTATGTAACTGCTACTTTGGTATAATCCGAAAAACAATCACGCTGAAAAGGAGAAAAACATGTTTGATCAATTTCTGATTCGGAAGGATAGTCTGAAAAACGACTATGAAGACGGGCTGGCGGTCGGCTTTTCTTTCGCCGTCAGGATTGCCGATTACAGAGGCTGTTTTCTCTCTCTGCATAACGGATACTATATTTCCTGTGACGGGACCGAATACGGAAGAGAACTGCAGACTTTTGAGATCAATGGGAAAGCGCCCAGAACATTTGAAGAACTGAAGTCTTGCTGCTGGGAACACTGGGATTATGATGATGAAGGGATCGTCCATGTGAAAAAAGACGGAGGACTACTCCCAGGCATGCACAGGATAGGGCTGCAGCAGTCCATCCTTGCCCAGTACGGGTATATGCCGTGGGATGAAGAATGGGTAAAGAATCCGCCTGTACCGGGAAGCGGGGAAGGCGCAGGAAAAACGGAAACGATCTGTTATTATGATCTGCTTCTCAATGAAAATGCTTAACCCGATAGTTTCTGAAAATATTTCATATGGAGGACAACGAAATGGCAATCAAAAGAGGCGTTTCTTTATATAGTTACCAGCAGACACAGTTTTTTAAGAAACTGGATTGGAAAGGGCAGATCCGTGAAGTGCGGGAAGGACTGGGGACCGACGGCATTGAGATCATCAATCAGCAGCTGATCCCTCATTACCCGTTCCCCTCGGAAGAATTCCTGTATGATTTCCGCAGCTATATGGCACGGTTTGACATGAAGGCAGTTACCATGGATGTCTATCTGGATGTGCATCAGTTCCGGGATCATGTAATGACGCACGGGGAAGCGGCAGAGCATCTGAAAAATGACATCCGGTTAGCGGCAAAGATGGGCTTCCGCAATGTTCGTACCCTGGTACTGGTTCCGACTGATGTGATCGAAGCCTGTATCCCAACCGCGGAAAAATACGATGTGAGGATCGGAAAGGAGATCCATGCGCCGTGGCCCATCAAGCCCGGAAATTATGTACAGCCGAAGAAAGGCATGGCAGCCGGGATCAATTTCCGCGCGGTCGATGAGATGATCGAACTCCGGGAACGGACCGGAAGTCCATACGTAGGACTGGTCCCTGATTTCGGCATCTTCCAGCATCATCCGTCAGAAGTGGCGATCGCGTATGTGAAACGAAATGCTAGAATTCCGGAAGCCGTGGACTGGATCCTGGAGAATGCGCCGCAATACGGGAACGATGAACTGATCGATGCTGTGGACGCTAAGTTTCCCGGTCATGGGATCCCTATGAGCAACATCGCCCGCATGGCGCTGCACAAACCCTGCTGTGCCGCGGAGGATATTCTTGACGTTCTTCCGTACATTGTCAGTATTCACGGCAAATTCTACAACATGACAGAGATCCCTGGAAAACCGGGATGCTATGAGGATAAATGCATTGATTATGAAACCCCGATGAGATACCTGCGGGAAAACGGCTATGACGGGTATATCAATTCCGAGTTCGAAGGCCAGCGCGATCAGCAGGATATGGGAGAAGAGTATCTGGTGGATGAAGTGGAGCAGGTCCGCCGCCATCATGAAATGCTGAGGAGATTGTCCGTACAATGACATAATGACAGAGGGACGGTTCTTTTGTCATCTAATAAAAGCCCCGCAAGACCTTTTGTAAGGAATTGCGGGGCTTTTCTGCTGAAAGTGACAGGTACATGTGAGTGATCAATCAAATACGATGGTCTTTCCGGTTGCTGCGGATTCGTAAACAGCTTCAATCACGCGGGTCACGACGGCTGCCTGGTAGGAATTAACGGCCGGTTCAGAGCCGGTGGTGACAGCTTCTACCCAGCGGTCCATGTCATACTCCCACATGTTGTATTTCTGCTCCGGGATCTTTGTTTCCGTGGTCAGTTTCCCATCGACGATCTTGGTGACACGTACGGCTTCTTCGAAGCCCGGGCCAACCATATCTGCGCCGGCCTTGTTTCCTGCGATGGAGGCGATGATTCCGGGTGCTTCCTGAAGCATGTTGGAAGCCCAGGCGGTCTCCACGTAGATCATCATTCCGTTCTTCATGGTGATCATAGCCATTGCGGTATCTTCCACGTCGAAATTATTCGGATCCCACGGTCCCAGGTCGTTGCCTTCCGGGAAATTCTTCATTTTGTCGAAGGTCACGCCGCGTACGGTTGCAACTTCATAGTTGCTGGTCAGCCACATCGGCAGGTCGATGGAGTGAGGGCCGCCATCCAGCAGGACACCGCCGCCGTTCAGGGCTTTATTGGTATATACGCCGTATGCGGGCAGACGGCGGGGACGAAGCTGGCTGGAACGGATATAGTAAACGTCACCGAACTCACCGGCATCAAACATTCTCTTCATTTCCATGGTAGCGGTGTTGTAGCGCCACTGTGTACCGCAGGCCAGTTTTTTGCCGGTCTTTTTCTCCACTTCTCTCATCTCCTGTGCATCGGCCCAGGTCAGAGCCAGGGGCTTTTCACAGTAAACGTGCTTGCCATTTTCCATTGCAAGGATGCTCATTTCCTTGTGCAGCGGGTTGGGTGTGCAGACATGGATCACGTCCAGGGTTTCGTCTGCGCAGATTTCTTTATAGTCTGTATAGATCTTTGCATTCAGGCCAAAGTCTTTGATGGCCTTTTCGCAGCGCTCCGGGATGATATCGCACAGTGCAGCGATCTCAACTTCGTCCGTATGTCTGCAGAGCTGGGTCAGATGCTTGGTGGTTCCGATTTCGCCGATTCCGATGATTCCGATTCTTACTTTACTCATGTTCTTTCCTCCTGATATATGATGTGTTCGCTTATTTACTGAATGGTTGTCTTAATAAGTTCCGCGGATTTGCGTACTTTTTCTTCTCTGTCTACAAATGTGAAGAACTCAAGTCCGAAATATTTGTCATATCCTGTCTTGCTCAGCTGATCCAGGATGTAGCTGTAATCAAGCTCGCCGCCTGTCAGTTCACAGCGCTCCGGTGCTCCGGCTCCGTGGACATGTCCGATCAGGTCGATGTTGTCACGGATCGTATTGGTGATGTTGCCGGCAAAGAACTGGAAGTGGAAGATGTCATAGAGCATCTTGATATTGGGGCTGTTAACTTCCCGGAGAATGTCGAAAGGCTCCTTGGCACAGCGGAAGAATTTTCCGCTCAGAGGCTCTGCAAGAACCGTAAGTCCTGCTTCTTCTGCAAGAGGCGCGAGGCGTTTCAGTCCTTCCACCATTGCTGCATGAACCTCTTCACGGGGAAGATCGACCGGGTAAAAATCATCGCTGACGATGAGATTCGGTGTGCCGAGCTTCTTAGCTGCTTCTACGCTGTCCTTGAATCCCTGGACAAAATCGTCCAGATGAGCCGGATCGCCCCAGAACTTGCCGTTTTTCTGGCAGAAGGAAACAATTTCCATATCACGTTTCTTCGCTTCTGCTGCCAGAAGGTCGAGGTCACGTCCTTCAAAATCAAAGAGCTCGATCCCGTGAAGTCCATTGGATTTTGCCAGGTCCATTGCCTTGCACAGGCCCTCTTCATCCGGCCAGATCGGGCCATGTTCGCCCGGAGCTACAAACATAATATCTGCTACTAAACTGTATTTCATAATTGCGTCCTCCTGCTTCTGAAAGCTTGTTCACGTTTGTTTGTCTCTTGATGGTTTCAGTATAGCGGGTTTGAAAACGAAATGCGCTCAGATTTGAAATATTTGTTTTCAAAATCCATACATTTGTTTCAGAAATGAAAACCTTTTTCTTGAAGGTCACGGAATCATCTGCTATATATATAAAAAACAGGAGGAGCACCATGAATGTCTTGCAGTGTCTTACAGAGTTATATAATTCCCAGGATATAGACAGCATTTACAAGGAACTTGCCCTGCAAATACTGGGGAACCTGGATCAGATGAAACGCGTTACAATTTATGATATCGCGGAACTTACGAATTCCTCCAGAACAACGGTCTGGAGACTGGTCCAGAAACTGGGATATGACAGCTTTTCGGATTTCCGGTATGCGCTTCAGTCTGCTGCCTCCCAATATGTCTATTATAATCGTATGGTAGAGCAGCGGAAAACCATATCCGGGGAAAAACTGATCAGGACGCTTTCCGAACAGCTTCTGGAAGCGAACGATGTGCTCACACAGCTGGTATCTGAAAAAGAGATCGATGAATTGACAGATGAGATCTCCGATGCATCAAAGGTACATTTCTATCTTCCGTTTCGTACATCCTTTGTCTATTCATTTCAGCAGAATCTATGGTATGGCGGAAAAGACTCGGAATACCGCTGCCTGATCCCGGACATGCTTTCTACCACCAGATATCTCAATGACAATTCCATCGTACTCATCAGTTCCATTGAGCATGCGGAAACACAGGATATGACCAAGGTTTTTGAAGCGATCAAAGAAAAGGGAAGTACCATCTGGCTGACCGGAAACTTCGAATCCCGTTACGCGAATTATGCGGACAGGCTCCTTCTGATATCAAAAGCAAAACCTGCAGCCTGGCTCATTGCGTTTGAATATTTCATCCTTGCGCTCAGTGAGAGATACCGGGGGAAATATATAGACCTGTAAAAGGAGATCTGAGCGATCAGAAAAAAGCAAAGTGTTATTACGAACCGGGAAATGTTGGTATTTCAACATTTTCCGGTTTTTTCGCTTTACTTTTGATTGGTATTTATTTGTCAATCATGCCGGGCAGCTGACCGAATAGGAAGAGAAAACGACCTTTCAGGCATATGCTATTGAAACGGATAATCTTTATTTTTATTTTAAAAATACGATTATAGTCTGAATACATTAAGGAGGTGTTCTAGTGAAAAAGAAAGTTTTGGCTGTATTGCTGTGTTTTGTGTTTGCAACGAGCTCACTTGGGATCATTGCGATGGCAGATGAAGCACCGGCAATTGGGGATACCAGTGTCGAAGCCGTATCAGCAGAGATTGACGGTACGGTGTATCAGGGAGAACTGTCAACAGGCGCGACATACTTTGCCTATATTCCCGCAAATGAAAATTATGGCAACAGAGCAACATCCAACCCGCTTTTGGTCGTTTACGGAGACGCGGCTTTTACTGCGGAATCTGCAAAAGACACCGTGATCGCATCAGGGCTTGGTGCTATTGCGGATCATGAGCAGGGTCCGGTGATCCTGGTTAATCCATTGGGCGAAACCTGGACAGAAGAAGATCAGGCTTCCTATATTGCGGTAAAAGATATGTTCTCCGACGGGACCGGAAACGGATACGGAATGTACAATCAGGAAGGAAATGAAGGAAAGTCTGCGGCAGTAACCAATGAAGACGGTTCAGAAACTCCGGGCAGTTATCCGGGAACCTGCACAAGAACTTATGTTTTCGCAGAAGGCAGCGGGGCTGATTTCGTTTATGAGTATCTGGCACAGGGTATCTTTTCTGCCGCACAGTATGTCGGAAATGCGGTCTGGAAACCGACAGGTCTGTTCCTGTTAAATGCAGCAAGCCAGGAAGCTGTTGACCTGAAAGGCGCAACTGCAGAGGATTATGCGCATCTGGAAAATGATGCAGCCCGTCCTGTACCGGCTGTTATTGTGAATGGTTCTGAGGCAATACAGAATGCATTTGCTGAACTGGAGGACGATTCTTATTATCAGATCTGTGAAAGCGAAGCAAAAAATCTGGCAGAGGCCAAAACAGAATTGCTGGCAGCTTATGACGATATACTTGAACATAACTGGACCAGAGATATGGGCGAAGGCATCTCCCTTCTTCCGCTTCGCAGTGCTGCGGCACAGGGACTTGTAGAATCCAAAGAAGTGTTAACTTCTGAAAACGGAATGAATGTCATTTACTATCAGTATCTGCCGGAAGAATATGAAACAATGGAAGATGGTTCCCTGCCGCTGGTTTTAGGATTCCATGGCGGTGGTAACGATGCGGAAATGTTTGTATGGTCCTCCGGATGGGCAGAGGTCGCTGCGGATCATGATTTTATGCTTGTCTCTGTAGATCAGCACGTTGCTCTGCAGACAGATGAAAATCTGGGGATCGTTCTGGAGATCGTTAAGGCGCTGGAAGAGAAATACCCGGTGATAGACGCCTCCAGGGTTTATGCAACAGGATTCTCGATGGGCAGTATCATGTCCAGCCTGCTGGGATTCAATTATGATGATGTATTTGCAGCAATTGCACCGACAAATGCGATTTCATTCCTGGAGCCGGCTCATGGAAATATTGTTCCTGTTTTCTACAATGCAGGAGAGAATTCTCACTTTAATCTTCCTTTCATGATGGAAGGAGCAATGGCTGAAGTTCCTACAACGAATATCGAATGCAGAGACAAATTCCTGGCTCTTATGGTCAATAACGGTGTAATGACGCAGGAAGAGGCAGATGCTTATGAATGGCCGGAGCTTAATGACGAGTTTGTTCCGTCCTTTGCGACAGGCGATGCGAAATACGGCATTGAAGCAGACGAAACGGTAACTGTAAACTGCGATATGTACTACGGCGTTGAAGAGACTATCAGGTACTACAACAGCGCGGACGGAAACTGCTACACTGCATTTTCTTCTGCTACTTACGCAGGACATGAACCTCTCTGGACAGTTTCTCAGAATGCCTGGGATTTCATGAGCCGGTTCAGCAGAAATGCTGATGGTACGATCAGCGTTGGGGAATAATAAAACTGTTTGATTAAAAAAGGAGGAAAGGCAATGAAGAACAGAAAGTTCATGGCTTTGTGCATTGCAGCGATCATGGTCATTTCCATGGCATTCACGGGAACGGCTGCATTTGCAGAGGAAGCCGCAGCTGAATCAAATGGGTATTCACTTAGCTACGAGGAAAACCTTGTGGAAGTGGAAGGCGGAACATTAATGGGATTTCAGTATGATGGGATCTATACGTTCCTTGGCGTTCAGTATGCCCAGGCGGAAAGATTTGAAATGCCGCAGAAAGTAGATCCCTGGGAAGGGATCAAGCCGGCGCTTGTATACAAGGAAATCTCCCCGGCAATGTATCCGGATACGGTTGGCAATGAAAAGTTCTGGACAAAGGCTCCCCTCAGCCTGGAGACACAGAATGAAACCTGCCAGTACCTGAATATCTGGTCACCTGATCTGAATCCGGATGAGCCGAAGGCTGTTATGGTATTCCTGCACGGAGGCGGATATTCCAGCGGCTCCGCAACAGAATGCATTGCGCAGGATCTGACAGACATGAGCAAGTTCGGTGATGTGGTTGCTGTCAGCCTTAACCACAGACTGAATGTTCTCGGCTTCTTTGATGTTTCTGACTATGGCGAAGAGTATAAATATTCAGGCAATGCCGGCATGGCAGATATCGTTGCAGCCCTTGAATGGGTAAGGGACAATATCGCACAGTTTGGCGGTGATCCGGAAAATGTTACGATTTTCGGTCAGTCCGGCGGCGGCGGAAAAGTCAGCACTCTTCTGGCAATGCCTTC
>R26__coassemble_1502_pt1 | contig 11538 bp, 7 predicted proteins | sample R26__metabat2_high_PE_046 | metagenome-assembled genome bin R26
AGCTACGATCGCCTTCAAGAAAGGCTTTATGGATGCAGGCCCGATCCTTCTTGAGCCGATCGTATCCCTGAAAGTTACGGTTCCGAACGAATTCACCGGCGACGTCATGGGCGATCTGAACAAGAGAAGAGGCCGTGTGCTTGGCATGAATCCGGGAGAACTCGGCAAGACCGTGATCGAAGCGGATATCCCGATGTCTGAATTATACGGCTATAACACAGACCTTCGCTCCATGACAGGTGGTTTCGGCAACTTTGCATATGAATTCTCCCGCTATGAGCAGGCTCCGGCGGATGTACAGCAGAAAGAAGTTGCTGCAAGACAGTCGAAAGACGAAGAATAATCTGAATATGTTTTATGATATTATCATTATTGGTGGCGGTGCATCTGGATTATGCACCGCCATTCAATCCAAAACAGAAATTAATACCGTACTGGTCCTTGATCACAACAGCGTTCCCGGGAAAAAGATCCTTTCCACAGGAAACGGCAGGTGCAATCTGACAAATGTCAATGCCAGCGTCGATCTGTTTGACAGTAACCCGGAAGGACTGATCCCCTATATGACATCCGGTGATCCGTTGTTCTATCAGCAGGTGATCTCTCAGTTTGACTGTCATGATACGGTCAATTTTTTCGCTGAGAACGGTCTTCTATGCACTGATAAGAACGGGTATATCTATCCTCGTTCCGAACAGGCGGTGTCTGTCCAGGAAGTATTGAAGAACCGCTGTGAAGATCTTGGGATCGATGTCGTCGTGAATCATGATGTCCGCAGTATCACCAAGAAAAAAGATCACGAATTCGTTGTCGACTCCAGATATGAATGCCTCAATCTCGTTCTTGCTACAGGCGGGCTTTCTGGAGCTTCAACAGGAAACGACGGAAGCGGCTACAAAATGGCACAGAGCTTCGGGCATCACCTGATCGATCCCACTCCGGCGCTTTGCGGCATCCGCTGCAGCGACCAGATCTTCCGCTATTTAAAGGGAACCAGAACGGACGGCAGACTGTCTTTTAAGGCGCAGGGAAAAGAGATCAGCGTTCACGGGAATATCCAGTTTACGGATTACGGTATTTCCGGTATTCCTGCATTTCAGATCTCTTCGATCATAGGCTATATGCTGGCCATTGGAGAAACTCCTGTGATCACGGTGGATCTTATGCCTGAGATTGCGCTTTATGAACTGGTCAATCTCCTTTACCGGAATTATAAACTGATCCCCGCAAAGAAAAGATATGACAAGCCGGCACAGCGCATGCTGGCAGGGATCCTGAACCAGAATGTCATTAATGCCGTGATCCGCCGTTTTTCTGCAGCAGGCAGCACAAATGACCCGGACGCCATGTGTCTGGCACTGGCAAGGGCGATCAAACTGTTCCAGGTGCATCCTTATGAGCTGATGCCGTTTGAAAATGCTCAGACGACAGCAGGCGGGATCTGCACGGACGAGATCGACCCTCTTACCATGGAGTCCAAACTGGTAAAAGGCCTATTCTTTACCGGGGAGATGATCGATGTAAACGGTATCTGCGGAGGATATAATCTGCAGTGGGCATTCAGTACCGCATCGATCTGCGGAAAGACCCTTCAGGCACGTCAGTCCCTGAGATTATAGATATGATACGGATATCACAACTGCATCTTTCAATCGATCACAGTGCTGCGGATTTGAAAGCAGCGATCTTAAAGAAGCTTCGTATTTCAGATACAAGGCTTCTTGCTTTTATGATCGCAAAAAAATCCCTGGATGCCAGAGATCGGAGCAATATCCGGTACAGTTATACGATCGACTGCAGCATTTCCCGTGAAAATGAATATCTGAAACACTGCAGGAACGAGAAGATCACACCGGCGCCTGACCGCAGCTATCATTTTCCCGAATACGGAACTGCCTTTATGAAAGAACGTCCGGTGGTTATCGGAAGCGGACCTGCCGGACTCTTCTGCGCTTATTTTCTCGCAGAAAAAGGATTCTGTCCGATCGTGATCGAAAGAGGAGACCCGGTGGAGAAAAGGTTCCTTACGGTGCAGGACTTCTGGAAAACGAATGTTTTGGATCCCGAAAGCAATGTACAGTTTGGGGAAGGCGGAGCAGGAACTTTCTCTGACGGCAAACTAAATACCGGCATCAATGACACTTCCGGCAGGATAGGACTGGTCCTCCGGACATTTGTAAAGCACGGGGCGCCTGAAGAGATCACCTATATCAATAAACCGCATCTCGGCACCGATGTGCTGATGCGTATCGTATCCGGCATGCGGGAGAGGATCCTATCACAGGGCGGCGAATTCCGATATCGGACCGTCTTCCGGGAATTCTGTACTGAAAAAGGAGTATTGAAAGGGATCCTTGTAAACGATGGGGATTTTCTTCCTGCTCAAACAGTAGTCCTGGCGATCGGCCATTCTGCCCGGGATACGTTTGAGTACCTGATCGACAGATCTCCCCTCACGATCACTGCAAAACCATTTGCTGTGGGTGTACGAGCAGAGCATCTTCAGGCAGAGATCGATCAGGCTAGATATGGTCAGGATCCGAACCTGCAGCTGCCTCCGGCAGATTATAAACTGACCTATCACAGCAGCAGAGGGAACAGTGTCTATTCCTTCTGCATGTGCCCCGGAGGATATGTTGTCAATTCTTCTTCCGAAAACGGGATGCTGTGTATCAATGGTATGAGCTACTCCGGCAGAGATTCGGCAAATGCCAATTCAGCCATAGTAGTAGCTGTGAATCCTTCCGACAGCCCGAAACAGAATATCGAATTCCAGAGAATGCTGGAGCAGAAAGCTTTTCAGGCGGGAAATGGTAAGATCATCAGCCAGAGGTTAGAAGATTTCGAACAGGGCAGAGTATCTGAAGCTTTTGGGAAGATAAAGCCGGTTCACAAAGGAGAAACAGTCATGGCTGACATCCGTCATGTGCTTCCGGAAGAGATCTGTCTTGATATTTCCGAAGCGATCCATTATTTTGCAGGACAGATCGAAGGATTTGACGATCCGGATGTTCTTCTTTCCGCCGTGGAAAGCCGGACTTCCTCTCCTGTAAGGATCTTGCGGGATGATCAGTTCCAGTCCTGTATAAAAGGCGTATACCCGGCAGGCGAAGGCGCCGGATATGCGGGCGGGATCACCAGCGCTGCTGTTGACGGGATCAAAGTATTTGAAGCCGTCTGCAGCCGGTTTTATCCGGGCTGATTTGTATTTCAGAATGCATTATGGTATAGTTTTTAGGTTATGAATGTCACATTGATCAGCAATCATGAAAATTTAATCAAAGCAGAATCTGCCGGACAGTATATCGTTGAATACTATGCAGTCCCGGAACGTGCGGACCTGGTTTCCGTGCAGATCTTTGATCCGAAAGAGAATACCATCTCTGAGGTTGAACCTGAGACCCAGAAGATCCGGTTTATCGAGATCGTCAACTGTATCTGGAACTGCGGGGACGTTTATTTTGCCTCCTGCGATGTAACGGAAAACAGTAAACTGAATATTTCTGTATTCCGCTATTCATTAAAGGAGCATAACACTGTCATGATCTGTTCCTTTATCAAGAACCGGGACCTGCTGAATGAAGATAAGCGGATGAAACTATTTATCCTCAGCGACTCTACCATCTTGATGCAGACAGAGATCCTACACAGGAGCGTTTCTGAGAACATGATGGGAAATATCGAATTTTCCCTGACGTTCTATAATCTGGACTCCGGTACCGAAACAGCTGTATCGGATGCCAATTTTATCAATAACGGCATTAATACCGTGATCCCTGTCTCGGAAAAAAAGATCCTGGTAAAGACAGGCTATTCCTATATTGAAGACAGCAGGCTGGATACCGGCAGCAAAAGCGAATCCTTTATCGAAAGCATATATCTGACGACTGTCGCCAAATTCATTGCCGATATCACACTGGAGAAAGAGATCGTAGATATGCCGATGATCGAATCGGCGTATCTGGACAGACATATCACAAAACCTTTTGTTGATGGAGACTATACACATTTTACGATCATAGACGCAGAACGAAAGATCACAAAATGTGTCTTTTTCCATAACGAAACAGAGGAACGGACAGAGTATTCCATCGCTTCCTTTGATCCGGAGGACCTGTATATTACCCATGTGGTAAATAACATTCCCTATGTGCGCAGGCAGAACGGAGACGATATTACTTTTATAAACCTGAAAAATGCGGAGGCTGATATCTGGTTTTACGAGGAACGTTTCCTGGCGCAAGCCGGGAGCCTGTTCCTGCTGGAGTCGTTCCAGATACGGCCGCGGCTTCATATTTATTCCTATCCCGGCATGAAACGCGTTGCGGACGAAGAAAGGGATTACTGCTGTCTGTGTCTTACAGAGGATAACTGTTATATTTACTGCTGAATACTATAATAGATTATGGATAAAGATCTGATTGAAAATATCATGGCGGAGGCACCGTCTGAAGAACCTGAAAGACAGGCTTTTTTTAAAGAGGAATGCGCAAAGCTCCTTTCCGGTATCGCCAAAGAGCGGAACAGGGAATTAACCTTCCACGTCAACACCTTCGGCTGCCAGATGAACGCAAAGGATTCTGAAAAGCTGGCCAGGATCCTTACGGATATCGGATACCGTGAGACCGATTCTGAAAATGCCGACTTTGTACTTTTCAACACCTGTACGGTCCGTGAAAATGCCAACGTCCGCTTTTACGGACGTCTGGGATCGCTGAAGGGGATCAAAAAACAGAAACCGGATATGATCATTGCTGTCTGCGGCTGCATGATGCAGGAAAAACAGGTCGTTCAGACCATCAAAGAGAAATATCCCCATGTCAATATCATTTTCGGGACGCATAATATCTATAAGCTGGCAGAACTGCTGTTTTTGTATCTGGCCAGGCAGCAGAACCAGACGGAGATCCTGGATGGAGCAGACCGGATCGTTGAAAACCTTCCTTCTTCCAGGAAATACCCCTTCAAGTCAGGCGTAAACATCATGTACGGCTGCAATAATTTCTGCAGCTATTGTATCGTTCCCTATGTCAGGGGACGCGAAAGGAGCAGGACTCCTGAGGATATCCTGAAGGAAGTCAGAAGTCTTGCTTCGGAGGGCGTGATCGAGATCATGCTGCTCGGACAGAACGTGAATTCCTATCAGGCTGATATCACGTTTCCCGAACTGTTAAAACAGGTCGCTGAAACAGAAGGCATCAAAAGAGTCCGTTTTATGACATCTCATCCCAAAGATCTTTCCGATGAACTGATCGAAGTGATCAGGCAGACTCCTTCAATCTGCCGTCATATCCATCTTCCTCTGCAGTCCGGAAGCAGCAGGATCCTGAAGGAAATGAACAGACGGTACGACAAGCAGGCGTATCTGGATCTGGCGTCAAAGATCAGGGAGCGGATCCCGGATGTTTCGATCACCACCGATATCATTGTTGGTTTTCCCGGAGAAACAGAGGAGGATTTTCTGGAAACCATGGATGTAGTGGAAAAAGTACGCTTTGACAGCGCGTTTACATTTATCTATTCCAAGCGTTCCGGTACAAAAGCGGCTTCCATGCCGGATCAGGTTCCCCGGGAAATCGTGGACGACAGATTCAAAAGGCTTTTAAAAAGGGTCACAGAGATCTCCAGGGAACAAACCGTCCGATACAGGGGACGGACCATGCCGGTGCTTGCAGAAGAGATCAACGTGAAAGATCCATCCCTTCTGTCCGGACGGCTTTCCAATAACAGTGTCGTACACTTTAAAGCAGATCCGAAACTGATCGGTCAGATCGTGGATGTAACATTAGAAGAAGCAAAAGGGTTTTATTATTATGGCACTCTCGCCCATGATGTCTCAGTATCTGGAGACGAAGAAACAATATAATGACTGCATCCTGTTTTACAGGCTCGGCGATTTCTATGAAATGTTCTTTGAGGATGCGAAGATCGCATCCAGGGAACTGGAGATCACTCTGACCGGAAAAGACTGCGGCCTGGAGGAACGAGCTCCCATGTGCGGCGTTCCGTTTCATGCGGTGGATACCTATCTGAACAGACTGGTTTCCAAAGGCTATAAAGTAGCGATCGCTGAACAGATGGAAGATCCGAAGCTGGCAAAAGGGATCGTCAAAAGAGAAGTGATCCGGATCGTTACCCCCGGTACCAATATCAATTCTCTCGCATTGGATGAGACAAAAAACAACTATCTGATGTGTGTATACTACGCGGAAGATTCCTTTACCCTTTCTTTTGTGGATATCACAACGGGCGATTTCCAGACAACGCATATCGACAGTCCAGAGCATCTGTTCGATGAGATCAATAAATTCCCGGTTGCTGAGATCATTTCAAACCAGGCTTTTCTTATGACGCCGGTAGACTTTGATTATCTGCGGGACAAACTGGGGATCACCTGTTATACGCTCTCTGATCCATATTTTGAGAACGACAGCTGTCTGGAACTGATCAAAAAACATTTCCATGTGCTGGATATTGCCGGACTTGGTCTGAAGGATATCCCGGGGTCTGTGCCCTGTACCGGAGCACTCCTGAAATACTTATATGAGACACAGAAGACCAGCCTGGAATTCCTGAATCGTATCACAACCTATCACGCCGGCAGATACATGAGTATCGATCATGCTACCAGAAGGAATCTGGAACTGACAGAGACCATGCGTGAGAAAAGCAAAAAGGGCTCACTTTTATGGGTCCTGGATAAGACAAAGACCGCCATGGGAGCCAGGATGCTGCGTTCTTTTCTGGAACAGCCCCTGGTGGATGCCGCCCAGATCGAAAAAAGACTTGATGCGGTGCAGGAACTGAACGGCAGTCTTATAGACAGGGATGAGATCAGGGAATATCTGAATCCTGTTTATGACCTGGAGCGTCTTCTGGCCAGGATCTCTTATCGTTCTGCCAATCCGAGGGATCTTATCGCTTTCAAGAACTCCCTTGAAATGCTCCCGTTCATCAAACAGCTCCTGCATAATTTTTCCTCTCCGCTGCTGAAAGAGATCTGTGAGGAGCTGGATCCGCTGGAAGATCTGTATCAACTGATCGATGAATCGATCAGCGAAGACGCACCGATCACGATCAAGGAAGGCGGGATCATCAAGCAGGGGTATTCCGAAAGGATCGATAAACTCAGGGATTCCAAGATCGAAGGAAAAAACTGGCTTTCAAAACTGGAAGAAAAAGAGCGCAGCGAAACGGATATCAAGGGACTCAAGATCCGATACAACAAGGTTTTCGGGTATTATATTGAGGTGACCAATTCTTTCAGGGATAAAGTGCCGGAACGTTATATACGCAAACAGACCCTGGTGAACGCGGAACGTTATATCACGCAGGAACTGAAGGAACTGGAGGATATGATCCTGGGCGCGGAAGAAAAACTGTTTTCTTATGAATATGATCTGTTCAATGATATCAGGGAACAAATCGCTGGACAGCTGGAAAGGATCCATCATACTGCCCATGCAGTATCCGGGATCGATACATTCTGTTCGCTTGCCTATGTTGCAGAGCACAACAAATATGTCCGTCCTTCCATCAATATGTCCGGAACGATCTCTATTACAGACGGCCGTCATCCGGTTGTGGAAATGATGATGGAAGAGGGAAGGTTCATCCCTAACGACGCTTATTCTGATCGCAGCGACAACCGGGTCAGCATTATTACCGGACCAAATATGGCAGGCAAGTCAACGTATATGAGACAGCTTGCGCTGATCGTCCTGATGGCCGCAATCGGCAGTTTTGTTCCGGCTTCTGCTGCTGATATCTGCACCTGTGACAGGATCTTTACGAGAGTCGGCGCGTCCGATGATCTTGCCAGCGGACAGAGTACCTTTATGGTTGAAATGACCGAGGTAGCTAACATCCTGCGAAATGCCACTTCAGATTCTCTGATCATCCTTGACGAGATTGGAAGAGGCACCAGTACCTATGACGGTATGAGCATTGCCTGGGCAGTTGTAGAGTACATCGCCAATCGGACAAAATGCGGTGCCAAGACCTTCTTTTCCACCCATTATCATGAACTGACTGAACTGGAGGGCAGGATCGGAGGCGTTAAGAACTACTGTATCAGTGTAATGGAGCAGGGGGAAGATATCATTTTTCTCCGCAAGATCAAGCGGGGAGGTGCTGACAAAAGCTATGGCATCCAGGTCGCCCGCCTTGCAGGCGTACCGGACGAGATCATTGATCGGGCCAAAGAGATTGTGGTACAGCTGACGGAAGCGGATATCGCCGGGTCATCTCCTTCCGAGCGGATACGCTCGCCGAAAGCAGATGCGGGCGTACAGGATAAAACCGGACAGTTTGTTCTGACTACGGCAGATGATATCGTACATCGCAAACTGAAAGGGATCGAGCCGGATAAACTGACCCCGCTGGAAGCTATCAATATTTTATACGAATTGAAGTCATTACTATGAAACAACTGATCCTTGCCTCAACTTCTCCAAGAAGAAAAGAGATCCTAAAGCTTTCCGGATACGATTTTTCTGTGGTTTCCCCGGATTGCGAAGAATCTATCCCTGAAACAACGCCGGAAGAATATGTCATGGAGCTGTCACGAAGAAAAGCGCTGGCTGCGGGAGCTCTTCTGGAACATGCCGTTGTGATCGGCGCAGATACAGTCGTTTCTCTTGACAGGATCCTCGGAAAACCCTCGAGCGAAGAAGACGCCCGCTGCATGCTGAGGAAACTGTCCGGACAAGTACACACGGTTTATACCGGCGTGACGGTCCTGGACTGTGATACGCATTACACCAGGTCATTCTATGAAGCGACGGAAGTAGAGTTCTATCCTTTGACTGAAGAGGAGATCGATGCTTATATCAGAACAGGCGAACCCATGGATAAAGCCGGTGCATACGGGATCCAGGGAAGAGGAGCCGTTCTGGTAAAACGGATCAACGGAGATTATTACAATGTAGTCGGCCTGCCGCTGGCACATCTTATGCAGGTCCTGAAGGAATTCCTTTGATATGAATGAAATAAAACTGCTGGATCAGAATACGATCGACAAGATCGCAGCCGGGGAAGTCGTAGACAGACCGGCATCGATCGTAAAAGAACTTGTGGAAAACTCTATTGATGCCGGTGCAGACGCCATCTCCATAGAGATCCGAAACGGCGGAATGGAACTGATCCGAATCACGGATAATGGTTCCGGGATCAGAAGAGACCAGATCAGCCTGGCATTTCTTCGGCATTCCACCAGCAAGATCACAGATGCCTCCGATATTTCCTTTATCCATACGCTGGGGTTTCGCGGAGAAGCATTATCTTCCATCGCAGCTGTTTCAAAAACACAGCTCTGCACGAAAACGGCAAATGATCTCACCGGTGTGATCTACAGGATCAACGGCGGCAAGGAACAGTCTCTGGAAGATGCTGCACTCCCTAACGGAACGACGGTTATCGTAAGAGATCTGTTTTACAATACTCCTGCCCGCCTGAAGTTCCTGAAATCTCCGCAGACAGAAGCAGGCTATATTTCCGATATCGTACAGCGTATCGCTATGTCCCGTCCTGATATCTCTTTTAAATTCACAAGCAATGGCTCGGTAAGGCTTTCGACATCCGGAAACGGTTCCCTGAAAGATGCCATTTATGCCATATTCGGAAGAGACATCACTGCAAACCTGCTGGACGTAGACGATCGGGATGAAAATCTTTCCGTTACCGGTTTTATCGGAAAGCCACAGATCGCACGGGGAAACCGAAGCTTCGAATTCTTTTTTGTGAATGGCAGGTATGTGGGCGACCGGATCATTCAAAAAGCTCTGGAAGAAGCCTATGCCGGCTATCAAATGAAAGGAACGTTTCCGTTTGCGGTCCTGAATATCGCGATCGAACCGGAACTGATCGATGTCAATGTGCATCCCTCCAAAATGGAAATACGCTTTTTCGACAGCGAATCCGTGTTCCGTTCTATTTACGATATCATAAGAAAAAGGATCATCAGAAGGGAAAGCATTCCCGATATTTCCTTAGGAAGACAGGAAAGCCAAAAAGAAGATCGATCTGAGAAAAAGCCGGAAGAAAAGGTTTATATCCCGGAACCTTTTGAGATCAACACACGGAAAGAAACAGCAATGTACCCCGTTTTCCGGGAAGAAACCGGATATCCTGCGGAAAGAGAACGGATCGCTCCGGCTGTGAACCCGCTGCCGGAAAAAGCCATACAGCAGACCTGGGCGGAGATCCCCTTTGTTTCAGAAGCTGCAAAACCTGCCCATCGGATCGTTGGGGAAGTATTTGATACTTACTGGATCGTGGAATATCAAGAGCAGATGTATATCATTGACCAGCATGCAGCCCATGAGAAAGTTCTTTATGAACGGATCGTTAAAAGGCTGCAGGAAGAACACCATTATTCACAGAAACTGCTTCCCGCTTTGATACTGACCTTATCTTCCCGGGAAGAGGAAACTCTGAAACGCTATGCAGAGGAATTCAGAAAGATCGGTTTTGAAGCGGAACATTTCGGAGGCAGTGAATATGCGCTCAGCGCTGTACCGGCAGATCTTTTCAGCCTGGATCAAAAGCTTTGGTTCACGGAAATGCTGGATGATCTTTCTGACGTATCTTCCCAGGCAGCGCCGCAGATCCTGACTGACAGGATTGCTACGGCTGCCTGTAAGGCAGCTGTTAAAGGAGGGAATATCCTTTCCGTACAGCAGGCGCAGGCTCTGATCGATGAGCTGATGACACTGGACAATCCATACAACTGCCCCCACGGCAGGCCAACCATTGTATCCATGTCCAAATACGAACTGGAGAAAAAATTCAAACGAGTCCTATGATGAAACCACCTTTGATTATCCTGTCGGGCGCAACTGCAGTGGGAAAGACCGATCTATCCATCAGGCTTGCCAAAACGATCGGCGGCGAAATTATCAGCGCTGATTCCATGCAGGTCTATAAGGGTTTTGATATCGGAACAGCCAAGATCAGAAAAGACGAAATGCAGAATGTCCCGCATTACCTGATCGATGAACTGGAACCGGATGAAGAATTCAGTGTTTTTGAATTTCAAAAAAGAGCCCTTTCATACATCCACAGCATTCACGAGAAGGGCAGGATCCCGATCCTGGCAGGTGGAACCGGTTTTCACATTCAATCAGTCCTTTATGAAATTGAATTTACCAGTTCCGAAACAGACATTACTTACCGCCGTGAACTGGAACAGATGGCAAAAGAGAAGGGACCGCAGGCCCTGCATCGTCTTCTGGAAGAAGCAGATCCGGAGGCGGCGGGACAGATTCATGCCAATAATGTCAAGCGAACGATCCGGGCCTTGGAATACTACCGAGAAACCGGCCAGTGCATCTCTCTTCATAACAAACAACAGCGATCAAGGCAGCCGGCATTTAATGCGGCTTATTTTGTCCTGAACCGGAATCGCGCCGTGATCTATGATAGGATCGATCAGCGTGTGGATACCATGCTGCAGCAAGGACTTGTGCAGGAGGTCAGATCTCTTATAGAACGGGGGGTATCGCCTGACAGTCTCGCCATGCAGGGTGTCGGCTATAA
>R26__coassemble_1522_pt1 | contig 11460 bp, 5 predicted proteins | sample R26__metabat2_high_PE_046 | metagenome-assembled genome bin R26
GAGATTGTGGTATACGAAAGGTCCGGTTTTATTTCCTATGCGAACTGCGGATTGCCTTATTATATTGGTGAAGTGATCAAAGACAAAGGAGAGGTGACGCTGCAGACGCCGGAAAGTTTCCGTTCCCGCTTCCAGGTGCAGATGAAGGTGCACCATGAAGTCCTGGAAATCAACCGCACGGAGAAAAAAGTACAGGTGAAGAATCTGGAAACTGGTGAAATCCTTGAGGATTCCTATGACAGACTGATACTGTCACCGGGAGCAAGACCTGTGAAGCCGCCTCTTCCGGGAATTGATTCGGCAAAGATTTTTACCCTTCGGACGGTGGAAGATACGCTCCTCCTGAAAGAAAAGATCCGGAAAGAGCAGCCTTCCTCCGTAGTACTGGCAGGCGGTGGCTTTATCGGTGTGGAACTGGCGGAAAACCTCTGGGAAGCAGGACTGGATGTAACGATTGTGGAAATGCAGAAGCAGCTGCTGATGCCCTTTGATCCGGACATGGCCGCATTTCTCCACGCGGAGATCCGGAAACACGGAATTCATCTGCAGTTAGGTTCTGCGATCGCCGGATTTGCGGAGCAGGAACAGGGAATCGACGTTCTTTTGGACGGACAGCCGGCGCTGCATGCGGATCTGGCAGTTCTGGCCATCGGCGTGGCACCGGATACGAACCTGGCGAAAGAAGCGGGACTGGAACTGGGAATCAAAAACAGTATAGCGGTCAATGAGCATATGCAGACCTCCGATCCGGACATCTATGCGGTGGGAGATGCCGTACAGATCAAAAACCGCGTCACCGGGCAGGATGCATTGATCGCTCTGGCGGGACCCGCCAACAAACAGGCGCGGATCGCAGCAGATAATATCTGCGGAATTAAGCGCAGCTATGAGGGAGCCCAGGGCAGTTCCGTACTGAAAATATTTGACCTGACGGCAGCTTCTACGGGGCTTAATGAAACTGCCGCAAAGAGAGCCGGCATTGCCGCTGACAAGGTGATACTGTCACCCATGAGTCATGCAGGCTATTATCCGGGCGGGAAAATGATGACGATGAAGGTGGTATTCGAAAAAGAAACCTGCCGGCTTCTGGGCGCTCAGATCATAGGCTATGACGGTGTGGACAAGCGTCTTGACGTACTGGCAACTGCTATATTTGCCGGTATGAAAGGAACCGAATTGCAGGATCTGGATCTGGCATACGCACCGCCCTACTCCTCGGCGAAAGACCCTGTAAACATGGCAGGCTTCATGATTGATAATATTGCGCATGGCGTGCTGAAACAATGGTTTGTGGAAGACGAACCGGATCTTCCCAGAGACGGCAGCGTCACGTTGCTGGATGTGCGGACGGTTGGAGAATACAGCCGGGGACACGTGGATGGATTCCGGAATATTCCGGTGGATGAGCTCCGGGAACACCTGTCCGAAATCGATCCGGACAAGCCCGTCTATGTGATCTGCCAGAGCGGCCTGCGCAGCTATATTGCCACGCGGATTCTGGCCGGATACGGTTACGAAGCTTATAATTTTGCCGGCGGATTCCGCTTCTATGATGCGGTTCGTAATGATCAGGCGCTGATTGAAGCTTCAACGGCCTGTGGCATGGATCAGCAGTAGTGACTGTAATTTCATTGGTAAAGCCATTTTTGGTTCACTAAGATGCAGACAGAGGGCAGGAAATGGATAAAGAACAACTGTTGAAAGAACGGGAAGAGCGTGTGGAAACCGCTGCAACAATGGGAATTCCGGACCGGGTACCCTGGGTGCCGATGGTTTCCGGATTCTATATGCTGGGATATCAGGTGTCCTTTTATGATTTTATGAAGGATCCCCGGTCGGTAAAGGTAGGAGTCCGGAAATTCTGTGAGGAATATGTACCGGCCGCAGGATCGGTGCCAGGCTTTTACAATATGGATTGCCTGGAGGCGCTGGGGACGACATTCATCCGCTGGCCGGGGCCGGAATGCGGGATTCCTCTGGATGTGAGCTTCCAGCATCTGGATATGGAGGCTTTGATGGAGGAGGAATACGAGGAATTCATCGATGATCCGACCCATACGATCCTGACAAAAATTCTGCCCCGTAAACACAGCAAACTGAAAGGTCTGGCCAAACTGGATTTTCATGATATTTATGACAAAAGCCTTATTGACAGCTTTGCAGCCATTACCGATCCTGAAGTCTGGGAAGCATTAGAAGCCATGAAAAAGGCGGGAGAAGCCTGCAATCTCTTCCGTAAGCGAATGGGAGAAGTCATGGGGATCCTGCCGGAAGAGGGTGTACCGCATCTGGTGCAGGGCGGCCTGACCATTCCTTTCGATGCCTTCGCAGACAGCTGCCGCGGGATCATCAATACCTCCATGGATCTGATCAGCTGCCCGGAAGATCTGGAACGGGCGGTGAATTCCCTGACAAATTTTACAGTAGAGAAGGCGGTAAAGGCAGCCGCTGCCAGGGGAGCAAAACGTATTATCATGCCGCTTCATATGGGTGTGGACGAATTCATGTCCCCGGCTAATTATGAGAAGTACTACTGGCCGAACCTGAAACGCTGCATCAATACCATTATCAAATACGGCATGACGCCGATTGCCTTCTGCGAAGGGCATTATGACAGCCGCCTGGAAGTTCTCTGCGACGTCCCTAAGGGCAAAGTGATCTACATGTTTGAAAACGTGGATATTCGGCGGGTCAAAGAAACCGTCGGAAAAGTAGCCTGTGTGGCAGGGTGCGTTCCGAATGCCCTGCTGGCCTATGGCAAGCCGGAACAGGTGGAAGCTGAAACCAAGCGGCAGATCGATATCCTGGCTCCGGATGGAGGCTTCATCATGAACTGCTCCGCCATGCTCGATAACGCAGATCACAAAAACATGCATATCTGGCGTGACGTGACGTATCAATACGGCGAATACAAATAATTTCCAAAACTCTTATAAAATCAACATTTTCTGAATCGTGCCGGAATTCGAACCCTGCACACTCTCGGTTTGTGAAGCAGCGGGAACCCAGCGTATATATGGGGTCCCGCTGTTCTAATTTCAGCCATTTCTGTATCTGAGAATGCGAAGTGGATCGCCTGGCTGAACAGGCTGCATCAAATGCGGTGGTATGCGTGATTTTCGTTGCAGCGGATTTTTGAAAATCATGCATACCACCTATTTTGTTACAGAAAATTCTTAAAAATCGTGCATAGCCCCGTTTTTGATGCAGGCCCGTTCCGTATAGTATCTGACTGGAGCCTATGCGGTTCACCTAACGGGCCGGTCAATGTGTCCGGTCATTTCAAGGTATCGCGAAGTGACAGTCCGCGGAGCTTTTGATATAATTCACACGATAGGTTTCTCTGGGGAACATAGGAAAGCAGTTCATACACGCAGATTTCCCGGCAATGCCGGACCAGGCATTCAAGATTGGTGCAGACACGATCTGGCTGTGGGAACGGATGGAATTTTTAAAACGAAAATCTACAATTGAATCTTCTTTTCGGGCATCCCTGATCGTTTTGCTTCTTTCGGAATTGACTTCAACGATTGGGCCTTTGGTTGACGGGATCCTTATCTCTGCTTTTTTTGGAGAATCCGGAGTCAAGGAATTCGGAATCATCAATCCGCTGTTGATCGCCTATAACGCGCTGGGTTCTGTATTTGCTGTGGGCACTGTGACATTGTGCGCCAGGCTCGTCGGAAAGGGCAAAACAAAGGAAGCGAGAGGGGCTTTTTCGGTCGCTTTTTTCTGGATCCTCGGGCTGTCTGTTGTGATCACATCAATCCTCCTTGCTTTAGCGGATCCCCTGACGCAGCTGCTGGGTGCCTCGCCGGATTCCGGAGAAATATTCAGAGAAGCCCGGAATTATTATCTGGGGATCACAGTCAGCTTTCCGGCCATCAACCTGATGCTGTATCTGACCTCGTTTATGCAGGTGGACAATGACCGCGGCAGGGCGCTGGCATCCACGATCGTCCTTACAGCTTCGGATATAGGAGGAGATCTTCTGGTCATCCTGGTGCTCAATGGCGGCATGCTGGGAATGGGACTTGCAACTTCCGCAGCCAATTATCTGGCATTGATCGTGCTGCTGTTTCATTTCGCGCGTAAGAGCAGCCTGTTCAAACCCACATTTCGAAAACTGCCCTGGAAATATACAGGAACCATGCTGACGAACGGCGCCGTGGCATTTGTGACACTGGTAGGAAATGCGCTCATGTTCATCATCATGAACCGGATCATCATCAGCCGGGTGGGCGAAGGTGTGGTATTGCTGGTATTTACAGTACAAAGAAATGTATTCAACATCCTGGCGTGTGTCATTAAATCCGTCGGGAGAGGCGTTATGACGTTTTCCGGTTTCTTTTACGGAGAAAAGAACCGGGATGATATGGCGGAACTTTTCCGTGTTACAGTGAAATATATTATCTTTCTGGCGGGGGGTGGTGCGGCAGCCGGGATCATTTTTGCCGGTCCGCTGGCTTCCCTGTTTGTCGGAGGAAATACAGATGCGATACCGCAGGCGGCGGCTGCTGTCCGCATCATTTCTGCTGCGCTCCCGTTCTTTACTGCCAATGTCGCTTATGAATGCTTTTTCCGCGGTGCAGGAAGGCTGCTGCCTTCCATTGGCCTGACAATTTTAAGGGATTTCCTTCTGAATGTAGTCGGCGCATTTGCATTAGCTGCCATTCTGGGGGTGGACGGGGTCTGTTGGGCCATCACGATTCCTCAGGCACTTCTCCTGACCGGAACTGCGATCGTGGTCGGGATCCGATGCAGAAAGAAAGACAAAAGCTTTATCGAAAGGGCACTGTTCCTGCCGGATGGTTTTCATATTCCGCCGGAAGACTGCCTGTACCGGGTCATCAGGGAAGAAAAAGAATGCGCGCCATTATCACAGGAAATCCAGAAGATGTGTCTGGATCATGGAACTGATACATGCAGATCTTGTTATGCCGCTCTGTGTGCGGAAGAGATGTGCAGGAATATTATCCAGCACGGAGGCAGCGGGAAAAAGAAGCCATTGATCTCGGTCCGTGTATTGACAGACGATCCGCAGAAGATCCTGCTTTCCATCCGGGATGAGTGCCGCCCTTTCAGCCCTGTTGACTGGGAGAAGATCCACCATAATGATGAAGATCGGACGGCGAACATCGGGATCCGGATGACAGCAGCTCTGACGGAAGAAATGCGCTATGTGAATGTAATGAATCTGAACAGTCTTTATATAACACTGTAGAATACCGTATTGAAAAGGAAAACATATGATTGCTTTTTTAAAACGTTTACAGGAAAACATGATCAGATTTCCGGATAAGCCGGCGCTGGGCTTCAGCCTGGATGACAGGGATATCAGCTACCGGGAACTGGATGAGATCAGCGGAAAGGTGCATCGTTGGCTTGCGGAGCGCGGGATCGGAAGAGAAGACAATGTATTGATCAAACTGCCCCGCGGGCCGATGATCATGGCTATGATCATTGGCGTCTGGAAGAACGGAAGTGCCTGCATCGTTTGTGAATCCAATATGGCAGAAGAACGTATCCGGTATATCCTGGCGGACAGCGATACCAAAGCGGCGATCACGGAAAAAGAACTGGAGGAGATATCTGGCTGCAAACCGCTGCCGGGCTTTGCAGATGCAGATCCCCATGACAGTGCATACATTGTATATACTTCAGGGAGTACCGGAAATCCCAAAGGTGTGATCCATGAGTACGGAAATATTGATGAAGCAGTTAGAAACAAACAGTATGACGGGAAGCCTCTGTGCCGGGAGTCCGATATTTTTGCAGTGAACGCACCGCTGAATTTTGTGGCCGCCATGGACTTTTTTGTCAATGTTCTGGCAGCCGGAGCCACGTATATTGTAGTCGATACAGATACGGTGAAAAATCCGGCAAAGCTGACCGAATTCTATGCTTCCAGGAAAGTTACCGCCACCTTCATGACTCCGTCACTGTTCCGTTCCGTTGCACAGTTCAATCCGCAGATGAGCTGGATGGAGATCGGCGGAGAACCCTGTGTTAAGCTGTATCATGATCAGATCGCCCTGTATAATGGCTATAGCATGAGTGAAGCAGGGAGGGACATTGTCCTGTTCCGGATCAAAGAGGCGATGGATCTTACTCCGATCGGGAAAAACCAGGGAGGAGAAGAGATCCTTCTCATGGATGAAGAGGGAAAACCGGTTCCTGATGGAGAGATCGGAGAGATCTGTTTCCGCAATGAATATATCAGAGGCTATATCGGACTTCCGGAGAAAACGGCGGAAGCCTGGCATGACGGCTTGTTCTTTACCGGTGATCTCGGCAAACGTCTGCCGGATGGCAGTCTCGTTATCCAGGGACGCAAAGACGATATGATCAAGATCGCAGGTAACCGTATCGAGCCGGAGGAGATCGCCGGTGCTGCAAAAAGGGTCCTGCATCTTCGCTGGGCCGTTGCCAAAGGCTTTGTTACCCCGGAACGTTCTTTCGTGGTTTTGTATTATACAGATGATGTGGATCTGAACCCGGAAAAGAGCAGAGAGGCATTGGCTAAGGTCCTGACCAGCTATATGCTGCCTTCATATTTTGTAAAGCTTGAAGAAGTTCCTCTTCTTCCCAATGGAAAACTGAATAAAAAGGCCCTTCCTGTTCCGGATCTTGACCTCTATCGGACGAAATATGTGGCTCCGGGAACGGAACTGGAAAAGCGTTTGCTGGCGGCTTTTGAGAAAGTACTTGAAATGAAGCATCTCGGGGTGAATGATGATTTCTATGAGCTGGGCGGCGATTCCCTGAGGGCGATCCGTCTGATCACAGAACTCGGGAATGCGGTCCTGAATGTGCCGCTCCTTAATAAAAATCGAACTGTACGCACTCTGGCAGAGGCAATGAAGGAGGATGCGATCAATCAGGGAAAGAGCATTGAGCATCGGGATGGAAATGCCCGGGAGCATGTACAGCCTCTGGTCCCTATGCAGTTCCATTTACTGGACAATCAACTGTATAAGCCATCTTCCACATTCTGCAATATGCCGAACTTTTGGCGGATGCCGAAAGCGGATGTGGATACAGGAAAACTCCTTCATGCCTTCAAAGTGCTGATCCAAAGTCATCCGGCCCTTCAGTCCTTTATCCGGTCGGATGAAGACTTCATGTTTGTCCAGTATATAGATCCGGATTATATGCCGGATCTTAAAGTAGAGCGCGTTACAGAGAAGGAACTGGAATTGATAAAGGGGAACCTGATCCGGCCCTTTAAACTGCTGAATTCCCCATTATACCGTTTTCGGATCTTTGAGACGGAAAGCTATATTTATGTTTTTATGGATTTCCATCACATTTTCAGTGACGGAATGTCCATCATGATCATTATGCGCGATCTTTCCGATGCTTACCATGGCAGGGAACTGCCACGTGACAATGCTTATCTTTTCCTGCGTGATACACAGAAACATTTTCTGAACGGAGATTATGAAAAAGCACAGGCCTGGAACCGGAAAAAGTTCGGCGGAAAGGATTGGGTCCGCAATATCACTCCGGATATGGAGAGCCGAAATAACCATGCGTCCTCTCTGACCGCACCGTTCCCGGTGTCACGCGCGGAACTGAATGTGTATCTGGAAAAGGAACACATGACGCTGAATTCCCTGGCCATTGGGGCCAGCCTCCTGACGATCCATGAGTACGAGCACAAAGACGATATCATGGTAAGCTGGTTATTCCATGGGCGGGATCAGACCGCCTACCAGAACTGCGTGGCCCCGCTGGTCCGGGAGCTTCCGACAGCGGTCTCATTTGATCAGATCAGTTCTCTGAAAGAGCTTATGAATGAAGTCCGGGAGCAGACCACGGAGGGGATCGATCATGCAGATGATCCCTTCATTCAGGAAACAACTTCTGTGGGCTTAAATGATACCTTCCGGATCCGCAATCAGGGCATGATGCGGAATATACGGGGAATTGACGGGATCCCTTCTGAAAATGTTGACCTGGTTAATAAAGATGCGGCGGCTGGACGCATGAACATCCAGCTGCTGGAGGATCCGTCCGGAGAACTCAGTCTGTGCCTGACCTATGGTGATCAGTGGTACCTGCGGGAAACAGTGGAAAAAGTCATGCGGCTGCTCCGGGAAAGTATCATTATGATCGTAAGAGGATGACAGAGGGACGGTTATTTTTTAAACATTTTTGAACAGGTGACAAAAGAAACGTACCACTGTGATATGCAGAAGTTTGGAATAGGTAATTATTAAAAACTAATATTGGAACTTTGCAGCCGGAACATGAGATCCGGCTCTTTTCTTTATCCTGCTATATATAATAAAAACACGCAAAATTTAATGCATTACGAACTTTTTGTTGACTGAAAACAACTGATAAGATAGAATTGCGTTCGAGAGTTAGCAATAACTAACCAATAATGTGAAAATGGGAAATGAATGTTTAAGAGTTTTAAAAGAAAGGATATTAAACAAATGAAAACAGCAGTTATTTACTGGAGTGGGACAGGAAACACACAGGCGATGGCGCAGGCGGTCCTGGAAGGAATGGAACAGGCAGGAGCAGAGGCGGTGATCCTGACACCTGACCAGGTGGATGTGTCGCAGATCAGTGCATTTGATGCAGTAGCGTTGGGATGCCCGGCTATGGGGGCTGAGGAATTGGAGGACAGTGAATTTGAACCCATGTATCAGGTAATTAAAGGATATCTTGTCGGCAAAAAAGTGGCGCTTTTTGGATCTTATGGCTGGGGAGACGGCGAATGGATGAGAAACTGGGAAGACGACTGTAAAGCCAATGGGATTGTACTGGCAGCCGAAAGTGTGATGGCAAATGAAACGCCGGATGATGAATCTTTGCAGGTTTGCAGGAACCTGGGATCGGTCTTGGCTTCGTAAAAACACTCTTTTTACGATATTGTCGGCAAAAATACACTTTTGATCATAAAATCAGGAGGATTACACGAATGAAAAAAATAGTATCATTTTTATTGGCTGCAATGTTGTGCTTTACAATGGGAGCAGGGTATATTTACGCAGCTGAAGAAGCATCGCAGAAGATTGTTATTACGTCTGTGGAAGAGCTGCTGTCTTTTGCAGAAAGTGTGAATGACGGCAGTATGTATGGCTATGCAGGACAGACTGTAAAGCTTGACGCAGATCTGGATTTATCGGGAGTAGAATGGGAACCTATCGGAAACATGAGTGATATGGATCAGTTCTCAACAGTCTTTATGGGCACGTTCGATGGGGACGGTCATACGATCAGTAACCTGACATTTGAAAGCGATGAAGCTGTCATTGGAGCCGGACTGTTCGGTGTCAGCTTTGGTACAATACAAAATCTAAATATGGAAAACTGTGACGTTTCCGTAACAAATCTTACACCCGGCGAAAGTCAGGCATTTGGAATTATTGTTGGCTACAATATGGGAGGACTAGTCACAAATTGTTCTGTAAAAGACAGCAGTGTAACCGGACTAAACTGTATAGGTGCCATTGCAGGAGGAAGCGGCGGATCTGTGACGGATTGCACTGTGACAGATTGCCAGATAACTGTTATCGGAGATAATGACTTTAGTGATGGCCTGAAACAATGCGATGTGGCAGAGTGCGGAGGCCTGGTTGTCGGCGGAGCTTTCGGCGGTACAGTAAGCGGCTGTACAGCTTCGGGAACGATTATTGCAGAAGGCAATGAGCCTGTCGGCCTCGGCGGGATCGCAGGATGTCTTGAGATGATGGATAAAGTCGCCGACAATATGGCGGATGTGGAAATAGTGACTACCCAGGGCGGACATGCCATTGGCGGACTTTGCGGATATGCCGGTACCCATTCTGACGCGGAAAAAGTGATGGAATGGGGAGGAGTAGAAGTGAACAATTATCCGGGGCAGATCCACGACTGCTCGGTTACGGCTAAGATCACTGCTCCCGGAGCAACACATACAGGTGGTCTGATCGGTACGAATCTGTATTTTCTCGGAGAAGAAACCGCATGGCATGCATATGACTGCTCGGTAAAAGCTGAAATCAATGGAGCCATAACACCTGGTGCACTTGCAGGACGTGCTGTGAATTCTACGTTTGAAAACTGTACCTGCGAAGTGTCGATTGATGGAGTAGCAACGGATATTGAAGTCGGTACAACGGATGTAATGTATGAAAGCCTGGATCAAATGACAGAAGAACCTGCATTTGCCGGAGGAACAGGAACGCCGGAAGATCCATGGCAGGTGGCTTCAGCAGAGCAGATTGACCGGATCAGGGATGACCTTACTGCAAGCTACGTTCTTATTGCCGATATTGACCTGTCCGGTTATGAAAACTGGGAACCGATAGGCGCATTTCAGCCTTTGTCAGACGCCCCGGAAGATGCAGAAATACCTCACCCGGACTATGCTTTTACAGGAACCTTTGACGGGAACGGGCACACAATTTCCAATATGACGATAGCCAGTGAGTTGCCTATGGCTGTGGGACTGTTTGGCTGTGCGACAGGATCGGAGGATGGGAACTCCTTCATTAGGGATTTCAATCTGGAGAACATAAACGTATCAGGTTTTTATCTGGTCGGAGGAGCAGTTGGTCTGCAGTTCATGAATTGCCCGGTTTCCGGGATCAATCTTATCGGTGATAACAGCCTTTGCGGGGCGCAGGGAATTGGAGGCATCGTTGGAACCGGGTTCGATACGATCTCTGATTGTACAGCAACTGCTGACATAACAGTGCTTGGAACTGACGGGGCGTGTGCCGGATTGATTGCCGGGGGAACTACCATGAGTCCGATCATTGACAGCAAAGCAGCGGGCGGAAGCATTACTGCCGAAGGCGATGCCTGCTGGGGAATTGGTGCATTATGCGGCGCCCCATGGGGAGCACAGGAGATCACGAACTGTACAGCAGCTGATACGATCATTACAGTCAGCGGAGAGAATAACAGATTAGTGGGCGGATTGCTTGGATTCGGAGGAAGTTATGATCCGGAGAATCCTGCACAGATCTCAGGATGTGCTGTTGAGAATGTATCAATTATTGTCTCGGACAGTACAAATGAAGTCGGTGGTCTGATCGGCGGCGGTAAGGAAATGATGGAAGGCAGTGATATTATGTCCTTGTTCTCAGTCGATGAGTGTACTGCCGCAGGCAGCATTACTGGCGGCGGAGAACATATCGGAGCTGTAGTTGGAGATCCTGCTTGTGCGGTTTCGATTGACTGTGAAGGCGGGATGGAAATCATTACAAATTGAGTTGAACAAGCCGCTGCATCAAATGCGGCGCTATGCATGATTTTTTGCAATTTTTACGGTGGTATGCATGATTTTGACTCCCAAAAAGGGCTTGAAATCATGCATACCACCTATTTCGTTGCAGCGGATTTTTGAAAATCATGCATACCACCCATTTCGTTGCAGCAAATTCTTAAAAATCATGCATAGTGAACCGTACCCCTAAAAGTAGAGTAATGTTTTTCTATCCTCTGGAGTATATC
>R26__coassemble_1533_pt1 | contig 11408 bp, 11 predicted proteins | sample R26__metabat2_high_PE_046 | metagenome-assembled genome bin R26
CCTTAATAATGATCCGTAACATGCCTGCTTTCATCAGGTCATGTCCGTCTTGTACATTATGCTATATCAAATTCATAAAAAATTCAATTCTTTGTGCAGAATTTGCAATGCTAAAATAAGACGGAATATCAATCTTTCCAAAAAAGAATAGATATCCGCAGTTTGATAATATATACTACTAAAGTAAAGCGTCATCTTAGCACCACAGAAAGGAGACTTATCAATGAAAGGTTGGGAATTTACTGGCACACATCAGCCTCTTAAGATCGTAGAAAAGCCGGATCCGAAAGCAAAACCGGGATATGTTGTTCTGAAGACACTGGCCGGAGGGCTTTGCCATTCGGATGTAAGCGCCCTGGACATCGAATCCTGGATGGGAAGCTTTAACGTTCCGGTTATCATGGGACATGAAGTATGCGGTGAGATCGTTGAGATCGGTGAAGGCGTAGAAGGATACGCCGTCGGAGATATCGTTGCTGTATGCCCGCTTTATGCGAAAGACGGAACAACCCCGGGATATACCCGTGACGGCGGATACGGAACTATGACGACTGCTCCGGTGGAGCAGCTGGTCAAGGTACCGGAAGGACTTGCTCCGGCAAAGGCTGCTGCCGCAACTGATGCAGGTGCAACTTCCTATCATGCTGTTTGTACGGTAGGCGGTGTAGGAGCCGGAACAAAGGTAGGTATTATCGGCGTCGGCGGACTCGGACAGTTTGCTGTGCGTATTGCCGTATTAAAAGGGGCGGAAGTTTATGTAGCAACGAGAACGCCATCTGCTCAGGAACGCGCTCTCAGCCTCGGTGCAAAAGAGGTCAAACCCAGCATCACTGATTTTGCCGACAAAAATCTGGATGTGATCATCGATTTTGCAGGAGCAGGAAAGACCACGGCGGATGCTCTTAATACAGTAAAACAGTATGGCAAGGTTGTACTGGTCGGTATGGCAAGCGACAAATCCGAGATCTATACATATTCCATGATCTTCAAAGAGTTGACATTCATGGGATCTCAGGGAAGTACAACGGAAGACCTCAGAGGCTGTCTTGAACTCCTTGCAAGCGGAGAGCTTGATCCGAAGATCAACATCTGCACATTTGATGAGATCGGAGAGGGGATCGACAGACTGCGCAGAGGCGAGATCGATGGACGGCTTGTCTGCCTGTATGATTGAGACCCGTATCGTATACGGCTTCCCAGGAGGGGGAAAAACCCATTATATCCGTGACTGTATCAGGAACGACTATTTTCACAAATACGGTTCCACACTGATCCTGTGCTTTGAACGGGGAGAAGAAGACTATGATTCAGAGGAACTCCGGGAGAAAAAGGCTTCTGTGGCATATTATGAAGATGGCAGAGAGATCGGGTCATTCTGCGAAGAGCAGATCAGGATCCATCAACCGGACCGGATCTATGTGGAGATGAATGCAAATCTTCCGGATCTGAGAAGGGATTTTCCGGAGATAATGAATGTTACCTCTGCCGTGACGTGGATCGACTGGATGGCTTTGGAAACTCATTTTACAAATGACAGACAGGTGATCAGTCAGATGGTTTCGGACTCTCTGCAGGTCACATTTCGGAACTGTCCATCCAAAGATCTTCTGGCACCTTACGGACAGGACTTCCAGTTGATGAACCACAGGGCTTCTTATCTCAGAGAAGACCCGATGGGCTATCATGAGAGGGCATTTGATCTGTTTGTCCCTTATTCACTGGATGAGGAAAAGATCACGATCCGTGCCGGAGAATATCTTGTTTTCTGGCTTGATGCTGCAGAGCATCCGGAACACTATGAGGACAAGCTGCTTTGCTTTACTGATCCGCTGGAACTGAGGAAAGTTTCAGATGACAGCAAATGGTCTGCCGGACGGGTCGTGATGACCTGTTGTATGGCGGACCTGCAATTTATGTCCTTTGAACTGACGGACATAGGGGAAAAGGATCTTTCCGGCGGATGGATCACGATGGAAGCTCTTGGGAGAACGGCAAAGGACCAATACGGCAAAAGGATCCTGAAACTGGATCCAAAGCAGTTATCATCGGCAGCGGCTCCTAAGCGTGATCTGATCCTTCAGACAAAACGACTGAGAGGGTCTGATCCATCCTTGTCGATGACAATGTTCCGTCAGATGAGCGCAGCACATAAGACCAATTAACAGGAGGGGGAAGACCCCCTCCTGTTGCTTTTTATAAGAACGTACCCTCCTCAAAATCGGCAGATGACCAAAAAAAGGAGGGTACACCCTCCTCAAATCCGGCAGATGACCAAAACAAGAAGGGTACACCCTCCTCAAATCCGGCAGATGGGCAAAACAAGGAGGGATCACCCTCCTTAAATCTGGCAGATGGGCAAAACAAGGAGGGTACAACCTCCTCAAAATCGACAGATGGCTGAAACAAGAAGGGTACACCCTCCTCAAATCTGGTAGAAGGCCAAAACAAGAAGGGTACACCCTCCTCAAATCCGGTAGATGGCCAAAACAAGAAGGGTACACCCTCCTCAAATCCGGCAGATGGCCCAAATAGGGAGGGTGTACCCTTCGATATTCTCAATTACGGAAATGCCAGGAGATCAGGTCATCCGATCACGGCCAGCAGAGCAAATCCGAGAATGGAAACCAGAGTGCAGATCGATAATACCGATGAAACATAGGCACGCTGGTCTGCGTCGTCTGCAAATACGGGAAGTACGAACGGGGGAGGAAGAAGGAACATGACGATAACGGCAGCTGTCAGATCGGTTTCCGGCCACAAAAGCTTCAGAACACCGATAAATACAGCTCCCAGGACGATCATGATCACCAGTCTTACTGCAACAGCACGCAGCGTGTCCTTCCAGGGAATATCCGAAAACACAAGATCATATCCGATCGTCAGGAGAATGATCATGCTGGTAGGTGCAGATACAAAATCCGTACAGGCATCGAAGATCCGGCTGACGCCGGACGGCTCAAGCGCATGATACAGTCCTGTCGCACCGATCAGGACGCCGATGATGATCGCGATGATGATAGGAGATAGCAGCATTTCCTTCAGCAGTTTCCTGCCGTCTGTTTTTTCTTTGCTGTCTCTGTCCAGAAGGATCTTGTATACTGTGAACACAAACAGGACCTGCCCCAGATCGATGATGGCAAATTCAGCGGTTCTGGAACTTCCGTACAGCATTGTAAAAAGAGCATACCCCAGCATACCGGCTTCAAATCCGGTGGTCAGGAACGGCACAAAGCGGGAATTGAGATGAAGGATTTTTTTCGCGATCCTGCCGAGTGCCCATGCTGCCAGACAGATGGCAAACATACAGATCGGGATAATGATATCTTTGGGAGAATAGGATGTGGATGCGAACGCGCTAAGCAGTACTGCCGGCAGAGTGATATTGACGACAATGCTTTTCAGGGCATTGATCCCGCTCCTGTCAAGCAGATGTCTGCGCCGCAGGATCACGCCGATCGCCAGTACGATCACTACAGGTAATATCGTTTGAAGTATTTCCATACCTCTGCTCATTTTCAACCTCTTCTTTGACAGCCCATAAATTGCGGCAGTATACTTTTGCAGATATTGCTTGCAATCTGTTATATGAAAGTGTAAAAACAAAAACAGAAGATGTCAATAAAGAACTTCTTGCCGAATGGGATGCCCATTGGTAAACTGTTTGCAAAGACAAAAAGGAGGGAGCAAATCATGACGATCACCAAGAAGCAGAATGGAACCACTCTGGAAATAGCCCTGGAGGGCCGTCTGGACACCACGACATCTCCCGAACTCGAGAAGGAGCTGGATGACGTACTGGATGGCGTGGAAGAACTGATCATGGATTTCAGCAACCTGGAATATATTTCTTCCGCCGGTCTGCGTGTCCTGCTGTCCGTTCACAAGGCGCTGCACAACAAGGGCAGAATGAAAGTTGTCAACCCCAATGAGATCGTACGGGAAGTCTTTGAAGTGACAGGCTTTGACAACATCCTGACGATTGAATAAAGACGAGGAGGGCATTTAGAGATGAAATCAGATACGATCAAGATCGACAGTAAGGGAAACGGTTTCGCAGATGCCGTTCTGGAAACACAGAAAGCCGCACAGTTCCGGGGATTGAATCATAAAGACAGCATACAACTGCAGCTTCTGACCGAAGAAATGCTCAGTCTGGCCCGCAGCGTAACAGGGGAAATGGAAGCTTCTTTCTGGCTGGAAAGCGAAGGAAAATCCTTCGATCTTTGTATGACGACAAAGACCGTAATGGATCAGGAAAAACGTTATCAGCTGATCTCTTCCGCCACTTCCCGGAAAAATGAAGCAGCAAACAGTTTTCTGGGAAAACTGAGGGACTCTTTTGAGCAGGCTATGCTGGCAGAAGCAGAGTCCATGAATGAGGTGCCGGACGATGCGATCAATGATGTATATAATCGTTTCATAGATGAAACGGAATGGGATCAGTATGAACAGTCAATCCTCAGTCGTCTGGCTGACAATGTAAAAATAGCTATCAAAGGAAAAACGGTCAAAATGACTGTAAGCAAACAGTTTGCCGAATAGGGCAAACTGTTACTTTATCGGTGTAAAGTACGAAATTGTGTACAAGCATATTGTGAAAAGTTTGTCAGTATTACACAGTAGTGTATTGTAAACGGATTATATATAATGAAGCCGGTAGTATCTGGGGAAAGGTTCCCCGGGAGTATATTTTAGAGGAGGTTGAAAGATGAAAAAACTACTTACTATTGTTTTGGCAGTTGTAATGATCTTCTCACTGTCCAGCGTTGTATTTGCAGGAGAAGCAGCTGACGGCGAAACAAAGACCGTTGGTATCGCAATGCCTACAAACTCACTTGAGCGTTGGAACCGTGACGGCCAGTATCTGAAAGAGCAGTTTGAAGCTGCTGGTTTCCAGGCAAGCCTCAAATTCTCTGACAATGATATCACTCAGCAGAACAATGATATCCAGACCATGATCGCTGACGGCGTTGATGTTCTGATCATTGCAGCTATTGATGGTGATTCCCTGACCCAGACTTTGGAAGAAGCAAAGGAAAAAGGCATTCCGGTTATCGCTTATGACCGTCTGATCATGAACACGGATGCAGTTGCTTACTATGTATCCTTCGATAACTACACCGTTGGTGTCCTTCAGGGAACTTTCGTAAAAGAAGCGCTGGATCTTGACAATGCAGAAGGTCCGTTCACCATTGAGTTCACAGCCGGTGATCCTGCCGACAATAATGCTGGTTATTTCTTCAACGGTGCATTCGATACTCTGAAACCGTACATCGATGAAGGCAAGCTGATCATTCCGTCCGGAAAGACTACTTTCGAGCAGGTTGCTACCTTATCCTGGTCTACTGAAACAGCTATGGAAAACTTCCAGAATACACTGGCTTCCTACTATTCAGATGGAACCATCCTGGATGTTGCTCTTTGCTCTAATGACTCCACCGCACTTGGCGTAGCACAGGCTATCACGACTGACTATGCAGGCGGCAATACTCCGATCGTTACCGGACAGGACGGCGATATTGCTAACCTTGAAAATATCGTCAATGGCATTCAGACCATGACCGTTTACAAGAATGTATCTGATGAAGCAGGCGTTTCCTTTATCGTTGCACAGAAGCTCCTTGCAGGTGAGACTCCGGGTGAAGAACTTCTTGCAGAACTGGGCGTTGAAGCAGCATTTGATACCGAGTCCTATAACAATAACGTAGGTATTGTTCCGTCATACCTGCTTGTTCCGTGGACAGTTACCAAAGACAATCTGAATGATCTGGTAGATACCGGTCTTTATGCTTGGAATGGAGATTATCTGGTTGCTGCAAACTAATGGTCAGCTGATCGAATAGTCGATATTCATTAATAAAGAACTATTGCATGGGGACGAAGAGCATCTCTTTCGTCCCCATTTGCTTTATTCGTCTGAAAAAACGAAGACGGGAGGTATTGGTTTTGGGTGAAAAAATACTGGAGATGAAAAGCATCACCAAAGAATTTCCTGGTGTTAAAGCACTCGACAATGTTAATCTGGAAGTGGAACGCGGCGAAATCCATGCACTCGTCGGAGAAAACGGAGCAGGAAAATCCACTCTGATGAACGTTCTGAGCGGTGAGTACCCGTATGGTTCCTATGAAGGCGAGATCCAATATAAAGGGGAACAGTGTAAGTTTAAGACTCTGCATGACTCAGAAGCCAAAGGGATCGTTATCATTCATCAGGAACTGGCATTGATACCGGAGCTTTCCATTGGTGAAAATATGTTCCTGGGAAATGAGAGAAAAGGAAAATTCGGAATCGACTGGGACCGCACCTATAACAATGCGGAAGAGCATATGCAGCAGGTCGGGCTGAAGGAAGATGCCAAGACCCTGATCAAGGATATCGGTACCGGCAAACAGCAGCTGGTGGAAATCGCAAAAGCACTCTCCAAGAATGTTGAGCTGCTGATCCTTGATGAGCCGACTTCGTCTCTGAATGAAGAAGATTCCAGGATGCTTCTTGATCTTCTGCTGGATTTCAAGAAGAAGGGATTAACATCGATCATCATTTCTCACAAACTGAATGAGATCTCTTATGTTGCGGACAAGATCACGATCCTGAGAGACGGGTCGACCATCGAAACCATTGATAATTCTGCAAGGAATATTGATGAAGCCAGGATCATCCGCGGAATGGTAGGACGTGAACTGTCTGACCGGTATCCGTCCCGGGAACATCATATTCAGAATGAGATAGGAATGGAAGTGAGAAACTGGTCTGTCCATCATCCGATCTATCAGGATAAGCTGGTGGTCAAGGATGTTTCTTTTAATGTGCATAAAGGTGAGATCGTAGGCTTTTCAGGTCTCCAGGGAGCCGGCCGTACAGAACTTGCCATGTCTATCTTCGGACGGTCCTATGGTACAGGAATATCCGGAGAACTGGAGATCAACGGAAAAAAATGTAATCTTAGAACAGCCAAAGATGCAATCAGGGCAGGGCTGGCATATGTAACAGAAGACCGGAAAGGAAACGGACTGGTCCTTCCGGAGAGCATCGCTGTCAACACGACTATGGCACGTCTGGAGAAGGTCTGCCATGGCGGGATCATTGATGTGGATAAGGAAAACAAGGCGGCAGAAGAATATAAGGAAAGACTCCGGACGAAAACACCATCTGTGCGCCAGGCTGTTGGCAATCTGTCCGGCGGCAATCAGCAGAAGGTGCTGCTTTCCAAATGGATGTTTGCCGACCCCGAGGTCCTGATCCTGGATGAACCGACTAGAGGTATCGATGTCGGTGCGAAATACGAAATCTATTGTATTATGAACGACCTGGTTGCTTCCGGGCATTCGGTGATCATGATCTCATCGGAAATGCCGGAACTTTTGGGTATGTGCGACCGGATCTATGTCATGAATGAGGGCAGCATGGTTGCTGAAATGTCTGCAGCAGAGGCAACACAGGAGAAGATCATGTCTGCGATCCTGATGTCAGAAAAGAAAGAAAGTGAGGGCTGATAAAACATGCAAGTAAAGGCATTATTAAAAAAATACACAATGGTCATCGCTCTGGTGGCAGTCTTTATCCTGTTCGCCATCCTGACCGGAGGACGTTTGTTATATCCCCAGAATCTTTCCAACCTGCTGCTGCAGAACGCATATGTTCTGGTCATGGCCTGTGGTATGCTTCTGTGTATCCTGACAGGCGGTAACATCGATCTTTCCGTAGGTTCTACGGTATGTCTGGTCGGTGCGATCGCTGCACAGCTTCTGGCCGGAGGTATGGCAGCCATACCGGTCATCCTGATCGCACTTGCTATCGGTATCGTGATCGGTATCTATCAGGGGTTCTGGATCGGCTATATCCACATTCCGCCGTTTATCTGCACCTTGTCAGGCATGTTCCTGTTCCGTGGTCTTGCCCGTGTTCTGCTTCACTCCAAGACGGTTCCTATCAACAACCGGACTTTCCTGGATATTTTTGCTTCCTACATCAATATCCCGGGACTGGATGACGGTGAGGTAAAATGGTCCTGCTTTATCCTGGGCATTATCGTTGCCGTGATCATTCTGGTGGTCACGATATCCAACCGGGCGAAGAAAGCGATCAAGGGTTACAAGCAGACTTCTGCCATTGCGCAGTTTGCAAGAGTGATCATCATTGATGTTCTGATCCTGTTATATACCTGGACGATCGCTCACTACAAAGGTATTCCGGTTATGGCGATCTGGGTTCTGGCAGTTGTATTCATTTACACATTCATTACCTCCAAGACCGCAACGGGACGTTATTTCTACGCAGTCGGCGGAAATGAAAAGGCTACCAAGCTTTCCGGTATCGATACCAAGAAAGTATATTTCCTGGCATATACTTCCATGTCACTGCTGGCCGGCCTTGGCGGACTTCTGATGGCAGCACGTATCGGTTCCATCAATGGTGATACCGGTACTTCCTTCGAAATGGATGCCATCGGTTCCTGCTTCATCGGCGGTGCTTCTGCATACGGCGGATCCGGTACTGTCGGAGGCGTTATGGTCGGTGCTATCCTGCTGGGTGTTATCAACCAGGGTATGTCCATTATCGGTCTGGATAACAACTGGCAGTATATCGTCAAGGGTGCCGTACTTCTCGTAGCCGTTGTCTTTGACGTTGTATCCAACCATAAGACAGGTAAAGGCTGATACGCATGTTTAACAGGGAAGGCAAGTACAACCAGCAAAAACTTAACAGGGCGATCACTTCGGTCACACTACGGATCGTTGTTGCGGGGTATATTGTATTTATTGCATTTAATGTGATCAGCGGGACCAGAAGCGAGACTTCATCGATCCCTGCCTGGGCAGGGTCATTGATCGGAGGCGTATTTATCGCAGCCGCAGCGGGTTTTATCATTTATTCCATTCTGACATTCCGAAAGGCATTGAGCAACGCCAGACTGGATGCAGAAGAAGTTCCGAAAGAAGAAAAACCGATGCCAAAGCCGGAAATGACAATTGCGGAAAAAGTCCGGGCTGCCGAGAAGATGATCGATAACGATGAAAAGTAAGGAATTGATTTGCAGGATATCTGCTCTATATGATGCTTATATCGAAAAAGTGAATGAACTGGAGCGTACCAAAAAGGTTACGGACGGACTGCTCGGCATCACAAAGGGACCGAAAGATGATCCCTGCCATGACCGGTTTGCAGAAGACCTGGAACAGCTCCTCAAAGAATTCGCTGCTGCAGAACCTTCATCTGAGGAAGTGTGTTCTTTGCTGGAATATATGTATACGGTTCCGCTGAACAATCGGGAGAATCACATGGTCTACTGGATGTTTATGGCGGTGCACACATTGGCGCTTGATCTGATCCACCGCCTTGACAAAGCAGATGCTGAAAAGCTGTATCAGCAGTACAGCAGCGACTATCCCCGATGGGAAAGACTTCCTGCCCAGAAAAAGACACTGAAAGAGCTGAAAGCGATACGATAAGATCAAAAAAGACAGGGACTTCGCTCCCTGTCTTTTGCAGATTCCACAGATAAGAAAAAATGATAAAACCAATCGTAACAGATATCCTGTTTTTAAAACAAAGATCAGAACCTGCTTCAGAAGCGGACATGCCTGTTGCGCAGGATCTGATGGACACATTGAAAGCCCACAGGGACGGCTGCGTGGGGATGGCTGCCAATATGATCGGATGCAGGAAGAATATCATTATCGTATCCATGGGACTGATGGATATGGTCATGTTTAACCCTGTAATCCTGAAAAAAACGCAGCCCTATGAGACGGAAGAAGGATGTCTTTCCCTGGTGGGAGTCAGAAAGACAACAAGGTATCAGAAGATCACCGTCCGTTACCTGGATATGTCATTTCAGAAACATACGCAAGAGTTTACTGGATGGATCGCCCAGATCATACAGCATGAATGCGACCATCTGGAAGGGATCATCATCTGAAGGTCTGATTCTGGACGGTCAGATATCCCGTTCCATGACATTAACCGGATGCCCGTCCTGGTTGGTGCTTTCCCGGGTTACAGAAAAACCCTGGTTTTCCCAGAAAGCAGCTGCTTCCGTATTCTCCGGAAAACAGGCCAGTGACAGATGATCATATCCCTGGGCTTTCATGGCTGCACGGATATCGGCAAAAATGGAGGAGCCGATCCCCTGCCGGTGTTTCTGGGCATCCACCATGAACCAGCCGATAAAGGCGTCATCGTCTTGCGGATAACTGGTGATCAGATCAAGAATAGCGATCAGGGATTCATCATCATAGAATCCCACAAAGTGTTTGTTTTGCGGGCCTGTTCCTTCCGGCAGGTCCGTGATCACGTCTGTCAGTTCTCTCAGAGACGGCTTTTTTCCAATATAACGGTAATATCGCCGATTGTTCTTGCAGAGATTATAGACAGATGCAATGTCTGCTTCTGTAATATTGCGCACTTCATAATCAGAAGAGAGCATTTCTACATTAAGCTGGTCTTTTTGAGAAGAGGATTCCAGCTCCAGTGCCGGGCGGAACTGAGTCTCGTACAGCTGAGTATAGACGCCTCCAAGGCTGAGCAGAGACTCATGGGTCCCTGTTTCGCAGATTACTCCATCTTTCAGGACCATGATGCAGTCTGCCTGCAAGATCGTGGAAAGCCTGTGGGCGATCACGATACTGGTTCTTCCTTTCATCAATGTTTCCATCGCATTCTGGATGGCATTTTCAGAAATGGAGTCCAGAGCAGAAGTGGCTTCATCCAGGATCAGGATCTTGGGATCTTTCAGGATCACACGTGCGATAGAGATCCTTTGCTTTTCACCGCCGGAAAGCTTCAGCCCGCGATTGCCGACAGCAGTTTGATATCCTTCCGGCTGCGAGATGATGAAATCATGGATATTCGCGGCGCGGCAGGCTTCATAGACTTCTTCCTCCGAGGCGTCTTCCCTGGCGTACAGAAGGTTTTCCATTACAGATCCGTTAAACAGGTAAGTGTCCTGGGTGACCATGCCCACATTCCGGCGGAGGTACTCCAGATCGATATCCCTTACATCCGTTCCGGCAATCCGGACAGCTCCTGCATTTACATCATAAAGGCGAGGGATCAGGTTGACCAATGTGGATTTTCCGGAGCCGGAGGGGCCGACGACTGCATACATTTTTCCTCCCGGAACTTCGAAAGAGATATCTTTCAGGATCTTCGTTTCAGGATCGTAACCGAAGCAGACATGTTCGAAGGATACCGGCTGATCCTGAAATGGTGGTTTTGCACCGTTTTCCGGGCTGGTCAGAGTATTCTTCCTGTCAAGATAGTCAAAGATCCTGGTGAAGAGCGCCAGGGATCTTGTGAGGTCCACATGAATGTTCAGAAGAGATTCTACCGGGCGGTACAGACGGTTGACCAAGGCTACGGTAGCGGTAACAGTTCCTACAGTAAGGGAAGGATCCCAGTGCCGGAT
>R26__coassemble_1613_pt1 | contig 11034 bp, 6 predicted proteins | sample R26__metabat2_high_PE_046 | metagenome-assembled genome bin R26
ATAATAGGGGGTGATCTCGTAGCCGACGTTGGTATTGGCAGCGTCCGGACGGATGCCATTGCCTCGGCTGTCACGATATGCCGTGATCTTGCCGGTATCGGGAGCAAAATTGTTGGCCGGATCTTCTGTGGTGATACGGCACTGGATCGCATATCCTCTTGTTGTTACATCCTCCTGGCTGTTGATCCCGATCATCGGATGGGACAGCGGATATCCGGATGCCACGATGATCTGCGCCCGTACCAGGTCAATACCGGTAACCATTTCCGTAACGGTATGCTCTACCTGGATCCTGGGATTCATTTCAATGAAATAGTGGGCGCCGGACTTGTCTACCAGGAACTCCACAGTACCCGCATTGGTATAGCCGACCTCTTTTGCGATCTTCACCGCATCGGCACAGATGGCTTCCCGGACTTCCACCGGAAGAGACCATGCCGGCGTATACTCGACTACCTTCTGGTATCTTCTCTGGAGGGAGCAGTCACGCTCATACTGATGGACTACATTTCCATGTTCATCTGCCAGGATCTGAACCTCGATATGTTTGGGTTCCACCAGGAATTTTTCAATAAAGATATCATCATTGCCAAAGGCTTTCTTGGCTTCGGAACGGACCAGCTCAAAGGCAGGTTCCACTTCCTCTTCCTTAAAGCAGGCACGCATGCCCCTGCCGCCTCCTCCGGAAGCAGCTTTCAGGATTACCGGAAAACCATATTCAATCGCTTTCTCAAGGGCTTCCTTACCGTCTTTTAACGGCTCCGTGCTTCCGGGAATGATCGGAACATTGCACCGGATCGCCATCTCCTTGGCAGACAGCTTGTCGCCCATCTGTCCCAGAACAGTGGAGTCCGGACCGATAAACTTGATCCCCGCATCTTCACAGGCCTTTGCGAAAGCCGCATTTTCACTTAAGAAACCATAACCCGGATGGATCGCATCAACATGTTTCCTTTTTGCAAGATCCACGATCTCATCGATGGCGAGATAAGCGCCCAGAGGGCTCAGGCTCTCTCCGATCATGTACGCCTCGTCAGCTTTGATCCTGTGCTCACTGTAAATATCTTCCTTTGAATAAATGGCAACAGTACTGATCCCCAGGTCAAAACAGGCACGGATGATCCTTGTGGCAATCTCGCCCCGGTTCGCTACCAATACTTTTCTGATCTTCTTCACTTCCATCTGCATTTTCCTCCTATAAGCGAAAAAAGCACACGCAGATACGTTCTTCGTATGCCGCCAAACCCTTCCATAATATATTAATTTTATCATCGATACCCGCAAATGAAAACAAGACAAGAGTCTAAACCTTCCTCCCTGATTTTGTGTAATTTGCTAATTTATTACTGAAAATTTCGTGTTGTTTTGTGAAATGTTTGGAGATATAATGTTCCGTGATTTAATAATAATAATATCCGGCAGGCAGTGGGAGGTCAAAAAATGGCGAAAGTAATTCTCAAAAACATTAAAAAGGTATACCCGAATTCTGTCAAAAAAAACAAGAAGAAAAAAGCAGAGCCTGAACACAGGACCGGTAATCTTCTCGTAACTGAGGAAGGTGTTGTAGCAGTACAGGATTTCAACCTGGAGATCGAAGATAAGGAATTCATCGTTCTGGTAGGTCCCTCCGGCTGCGGCAAATCCACAACGCTCCGTATGATCGCCGGCCTGGAAGATATTTCCGGCGGAGAATTATACATCGGAGACAGACTGGTCAATGACGTGGAACCGAAAGACAGGGATATTGCCATGGTCTTCCAGAGCTACGCCCTGTATCCGCATATGTCTGTTTACGACAATATGGCGTTCTCCTTGAAGCTGAAAAAGACCTCAAAGGAAGAGATCGACAGGAAAGTAAGGGAAGCTGCAGAGATCCTGGATATCACCCAGTATCTCGACAGAAAGCCCAAAGCTCTTTCCGGCGGCCAGCGGCAGCGTGTTGCCATCGGACGTGCCATTGTTCGGGATCCTGCCGTTTTCCTGATGGATGAGCCGCTGTCCAACCTGGATGCGAAGCTCAGAAACCAGATGCGTGCCGAGATCATCAAACTGCGTCAGAGGATCAATACAACATTTATCTATGTTACCCATGACCAGACGGAAGCCATGACCTTGGGTGATCGGATCGTCATCATGAAAGACGGTGTGATCCAGCAGATCGGAACTCCGCAGCAGGTATTTGACCATCCGTCCAATCTGTTCGTGGCAAGTTTCATCGGCACACCGCAGATGAATCTGTTCGATGCCCGCCTTACCAGATCCGGAGACAAGTATGCAGTGGAATCCGGCGGTCTCAAAGTGGAACTGTCCGATGCCAAAAACCAGCGTCTTGCCGCAAAGGACGTGAAAGACCAGGCCATCACTCTCGGTGTCAGGCCGGAGCATCTGGTCCTTGACGAGAACGGCATTGAAGGCACCATCGATGTCGCCGAGCTGATGGGATCTTCCACTCATCTGCACATCAGCTCTTCCGGTAAGGACATTGTTGCGATTGCCGCCAATGAGACCGGCCAGATCAACCGATTCCCGATCGGCACTTCTGTCCGCCTGTCTTTCTCCGGCAGCAACGCCCATGTGTTCGATCCGGAAACCGGAAAGAACCTGGAATGGTAAGATCCTTAACAAACGATTCTAACGGAGCGATCCGCAGAATAAAATACTACTAGTAGGAAAAGGAGAGAAAACATGAAAAAAGTATTAGCAATTCTTTTGGCCTGCATGCTGGTTATCCCGTCATTTGCTCTGACGGTATCTGCAGGCGATGCCGCCCCGGAAGGCAGTGTTTACTGGCTGAACTTCAAACCGGAGTCTGATGAAGCTCTTCAGGCGATCGCAGCTAAATATACCGAGGAAACCGGCGTTCCGGTCAAGGTCGTTACTGCTGCAAGCGGAACTTACAGCCAGACATTAACTTCTGAAATGGACAAGTCCTCTGCTCCGACCCTGTTTGTGGTAGGCAATCAGGCAGGCGTCCAGACATGGGGAGACTACTGCTATGATCTGACAGGAACTCCTGTTGCAGAAGAATTAAATACCGACGCATACAATCTGTATGACGCTGACGGCAAGCTCTGCTCCATCGGTTACTGCTATGAGTGCTTCGGCATCATCGTCAACAAAGAACTTCTGGAAGCAGCAGGCCACAGCCTGGATGAGATCACCAACTTCGAAACCCTGAAAGCCGTTGCAGATGATATTCATGCACGTGCTGAAGAACTGGGATTTGACGCTTTCACATCTTCAGGCATGGATGACAGCTCCAGTTGGAGATTCTCCGGACATCTTGCAAACCTTGACCTGTTCTACGAGTCAAGAGATGCAGGCGGCTGGACAGATACTCCTGCAGAGATCACAGGCGCATATCTTGAGAACTTCAAGAACCTGTGGGATCTTTACACCACCGATACCGCTACCGACAAGGCTGCTCTTGCTACCGGCGGATTTGATGCAGAAGCTGAATTCGGCAACAAGCAGGCTGTTTTCTATCAGAACGGCAACTGGGAGTTCGGTGCTCTGACCGAGACCTATGGTCTTGATCCTGCAACCCTGGCTATGATCCCGTTCTACGGCGGTGTAGAAGGTGAAGAAGAAGCCGGCCTCAACTGCGGTACAGAAAACTGCTGGGCTGTTAACGCCAAAGCTTCTGAAGCTGATATCCAGGCTACATTGGATTTCATGTACTGGTTGGTAACAGCAGGTTCCGAAGATGCAGTTGCAACCTTCGGCGCTATGCCGTATAAGAATGCTGCTGAATCCACCAACGTATTCCTTGCACAGGCAAATGAATACTCCAATGCAGGCAAGTACGTTATGACATGGGCATTCAACTATACTCCGAACGTAGACGACTGGAGAGCAGGTGTTGTATCCGCTATGAACCAGTACGACAACGGAGGAGACTGGGCTATGGTCGAAGCTGCATTCGTACAGGGCTGGGCTGCTCAGTACGCTGCTGCAAACGAATAATCCGTTTTTTCATACGGAGCAATCTTTCGGGATTGCTCCGTATTGATATGAAATGTATCCCCTTCCGAAAGATACAGATCATATCAATACGGAGCAGACTTTGAATCATTCTTACAGGGAGGTGTTTGAGGATTATGAAAAAGAAAAGAAGCTCAGCAGCGGTAAGCAGCAAACTGATCATCCGTCCGATCAGGCGATGGTCTCCGCTTTTTCTGCTGCCGGTCGTGCTGGCATTCGCCATCGGCTTTGTATGGCCGTTCATTCACGGCATCTATCTTTCTTTCTGTAAATTTACAACAACCAGCGATGCAAAAGTGATCGGTTTCGGCAACTATCTGAAAGCCCTTTCTGATCCCACCTTCATGCATTCCTTCTGGTATACGGCTCTGTTCGCGGTCGTATCGCTGATCCTGATCAATGTTCTGGCATTCACAGCTGCCTATCTGCTGACGCAGAACATCCGGGGTACCAATATCTTCCGAACCGTATTTTTCATGCCGAACCTGATCGGTGGTATCGTTCTGGGATATATCTGGTCCATGATCTTTGATGGTATCCTGATCAACTTCGGTACTTCGATCGTTCTGGATTCCGCACTCGGATTCTGGGGCCTGATCATCCTGATGCTGTGGCAGCAGATCGGATATATGATGATCATTTACATTGCCGGTCTCCAGGCGGTTCCGGAAGACATTATCGAAGCATCCAAGATCGACGGAGCCAGCAAAATGCAGACCTTGTTCCGTGTTACGATCCCGAATGTCATGCCTTCCATCACCATCTGTACGTTCCTGTCCCTGACAAACGGCTTCAAGCTGTTTGACCAGAACCTGGCCCTGACAGGCGGTGCGCCGATCATCTCCACATTCGAAAACGGGCTGTTTACACAGATCAAATCCACGGAAATGCTGGCACTCAATATCTACAATACGTTCTATGGGCAGAATGCCAACGCAAGAGGAACCGCACAGGCCAAAGCTGTGCTCTTCTTCATCCTGGTTGCCCTGATCGGCATCATCCAGCTCCGTGCAACACGTAAGAAGGAGGTGCAGCAGTAATGAGCAAAGCAGGTTCTATTTCCGCAGAAAAACGCAAAAAAGTCACCCTGTCCGTGATCCTGACCGTGGTCTGCATCATCTGGGTGCTTCCTGTACTGGCTGTTGTGATCAACTCTTTCAAAGTCAATACCTTTGTTAAAACAGCCACCTTTGCACTTCCTCTCGGGGAAATGTGGGCAGGTTTCAAGAATTTTATCACCGGTATCACCCTCGGAAACTACAATTTCTGGCAGGCTGCTTTCCTGAGCCTGTTTATCACTGTTGTTTCAACAGCACTGATCCTTCTGTTCTGCTCTATGGCAGCATGGTATATTGCAAGGGTCAACAGCACTTTCTGCAGGATCATTTATTTCCTGTGCGTCTTCTCCATGGTGGTTCCGTTCCAGATGGTCATGTTCACCCTGTCCAAGACAGCGGACACCCTGAAACTTAATACTCCATGGACGATCCCCATCATCTATCTGGGATTTGGAGCCGGTCTGGCAGTCTTCATGTTTACCGGCTTCGTCAAATCCATCCCGTTGGAGATCGAGGAGGCTGCCGTGATCGACGGATGCAATCCGGTCAAAACCTATTTCACCGTAGTCCTTCCTATGTTGAAGCCGACTCTGATCTCCGTCGGCGTGCTGGAGATCATGTGGGTATGGAATGACTATCTGCTTCCATATCTTGTTCTGGACCGTACCAGATACATGACGATCCCGATCCTGATCCAGTTCCTGAAAGGAAGCTACGGAACGGTGGATCTCGGCGCTACCATGGCCCTCATCCTCCTGAGCATCATTCCGGTCATCATTTTCTATCTGATATGCCAGAAGCATATCATCAAAGGTGTTGCTGCCGGTGCGGTGAAAGGATGATCTGATCCTCTTTCATGACTTAACCAGGGCTGCCTGTCGGATCTATCTGTACGGCAGCCCGTTTTTTTGGGAATGCTGCATACAAAAAATATGATTTCTAAAGATTTTTTGGACTGTAAATGTTATAATAACCGGGATTTTTTGATTGGAGCCTCCAAATGCACAGGCTTCCGTCCATTAAACTGAAAAGAAAGGACAAAAAACAATGAACAGAGCTGCCGGAATATTAATGTCCATCTCTTCCCTTCCCTCTCCTTACGGGATCGGTACGTTGGGAAAAGCTGCCTATGATTTTGCCGATTTTCTGAAAAAATCCGGTCAGAAATATTGGCAGATGCTGCCGCTTGGCCCCACTGGATTCGGAGATTCTCCGTATCAAAGCTGCTCTTCCTTTGCCGGCAATCCCTATTTTATCGATCCGGATATGCTGATCAAGGATAAGCTTCTTAAGAAGAGTGATCTCAAAGGGATCGATTTCGGAAAGGATCCGAGGCACGTCGATTACGGAAAAATCTATGAAGCCCGCTTCAAGATGCTGGAAACTGCCAAGAAAAACGGTTGGGAACGGGACAAAGAGGAGATTGCGGATTTTGTAAAAGAAAACAAGTGGATCGATGATTACGCCTTGTTCATGGCATGCAAACGACATTTTAAGATGCTGCCCTGGACAGATTGGAAAGACAAGGACCTCCGCTTCCGAAAGCCGGAAGCTCTGGCAAAATACCGCGAGAAGCTGTCCGAAGATGTGGAACTGTTCACCTATATCCAGTTCCTGTTCTACAAGCAGTGGAACGCCCTGCGGGAATATCTGAAGAAACTGGAGATCCTGACGATCGGAGATATTCCGATCTATGTTCCTCTGGACAGCGCGGATGTCTGGAGCGAACCGGAATTCTTCCAGTTGGATGAAAACTATCTGCCCAAAAAGGTAGCCGGAGTTCCGCCGGATTATTTTTCAAAAGACGGCCAGCTTTGGGGGAACCCGCTATATGATTATGATAAGATGCGCGAAGACGGCTATGGCTGGTGGATCCGCCGGATCGGCGGGGCTACGAAACTGTTCGACGTGATCCGTATCGATCATTTCCGCGGTTTTTCCGAATACTGGGCGGTACCATACGGAGATAAGACTGCAAAAAACGGCTCCTGGGTAAAAGGCCCTGGCATGACCATGCTGGAACCCGTCACCGGCTGGTTCCGGGGTACCGAGTTTATCGCCGAGGATCTGGGTGCCCCATCGGATGCTTTGAGACAGCTCCTTAAAGATTCCGGTCTTCCAGGCATGAAGGTGCTGGAATTTGCTTTTGATTCCGGAGAAGAAAGCAGCTTCCTGCCTCACAGCTATACCAGCCACTGCATCTGCTATACCGGTACCCATGATAATGCTACCCTGAAGGAATGGCTGGAAGACGCCAAACCGAAAGATGTGCTGTTTGCTTTTGACTATCTTGGGATCGACACGGTTCCGGAGCTGAAAGTTCCGGAGAAAGCAGCCGCAAAATCCGGAAAGGGCAAAAAGGCTCCTGCTCCCACCTTGCTCCTGACAGAACAGAACAAGTCTGACTTTATCTGGCATGTGATCCGGGACGGGCAGAAATCCGTGGCTGACCTTTTTGTAGTGCAGATCCAGGATTATCTGGAACTGGGTAAGGGAAACCGTATGAATGTTCCCAGTACCTCCGGTACCAACTGGACCTGGAGACTTCTCCCGGATGAACTGACGCCCGAACTGGCTGAAAAGATCAAGCATATTACCAGACTGTACGGAAGATAAGGAGGGTATGTTTTGGAATTCAACGAAGCTAAAAAAGCGCTCTACGACCTGCAGGGAAAACTGAGTGCGTATGATCACGCTGTATCTCTTATGTATTATGACGGTGCTACGACGGCGCCGAAAGGAACTGCCGAAAACAGGGCTCACAGCCTTGGGATCCTGACAGAGGAGATGTACCGGATCGCTACCAGTTCTGAAACATTGGATCTTCTGGAATACCTGGATAAGGAACTGAACCCGGCGGAAGCAGAGCCGGTGGAAACGGCTGCAGCTGATGAAGAAGAACTGTTCCGGTTAAGGAGAATGGTCTTTCTGATGCTCAAGGATGTCCGGCAGATGCAGAAGATCCCTATGGACGAATACGTTGCTTATCAGGAACTCCTGGTACAGGCGGATGACATCTGGCACAAAGCCAAGGAAACCAGTGATTTCCCGATGTTCCAGCCTATTCTGGAGAAGATCTTCGAGACGCAGAAACGGTTTGCCGGCTACTGCGCACCGGATATGCTCCCTTATGATTATTGGCTGAATGAATATGAGCCGGGGGTCAATATGGAGATCTGCGACCGCTTCTTTGATGCCTTAAGGAGCCGTCTGGTTCCCCTGATCCATGCAATCGGAACAGCACAGCAGGTGGATGATCATTTTCTGTGGGGCGATTTTCCGGAATCTGTGCAGGAACAGCTGTCCGTTTATCTGATGGATCTTATGAAGCTGGACAGAGAGCACTGCGGTCTTTCCACAACGGAACACCCCTTTACAACTTCTCTGGGATCTCATCTGGACGAACGTATTACGACCAATTACAAAAGGGATAATTATACATTCTCCATGTACAGCGTGATCCATGAAGGCGGTCATGCTTTATATGATACAGGTTCTGCCCGGGACCTGGCATTCACAGTCCTGGACGGCGGCGTTTCCATGGGGATCCATGAAAGCCAGAGCCGGTTCTATGAAAATATCATCGGCCGGAGCCGCGCATTTACCGCTCTGCTCCTTCCAAAGCTCAGAGAACTGTTTCCCGAGTCCATGAAAGACGTCACCGCAGACGAGCTGTACCGGGCCATCAACCGTTCCGAACCATCCCTGATCCGAACAGAAGCAGATGAGGTGACCTACTGTCTTCATATCATGATCCGCTATGAACTGGAAAAACGTGTGATGGCAGGCGAACTGGAAGTAAAGGATCTTCCGCAGGAATGGAACCGTCTGTACAAGGAATATTTAGGGATCGATGTGCCGGATGACCGCCGCGGCGTCCTGCAGGACAGCCACTGGTCCGGCGGTATGATCGGGTATTTTCCGTCTTATGCCCTGGGAAGCGCCTACGGCGCCCAGTTCCTTCGCAAAATGAAAGAGACTGTGGATGTGGACGGCTGCCTCGCTTGCGGAGACTTTGGTCCGATCAACGAATGGAACCGCCGGAATATCTGGCAGTACGGTTCCTTATACAAACCGGATGAGCTGCTTGACAGAGTCCTTTGCGAGCCGTTTGACCCGGATGTTTACCTTGATTACCTGGAGAATAAATACCGGGAGATCTACCGGATCTGAATGATTGCCGGATGTCTTGTTTCAGCAAATCGCGATTTATGTACGGCTGCCGTAGTTCAATGCGGCAGCCGTTTTACAGCTTTATAGATAGTTTGGTCATCCCATGTAACAGAATAGACAGTATGCATGGTTTTTCAGAAAAATGTGTAACAAAACAAAGGCTATGCACGATTTTCAAAAATGCCTTGTAACGATATTGAGGCTATGCACGATTTTGGCCCTCTTTCTGGGGTAAAAATCATACATAGCCTCATATATTTTACAAAAAATCGTGCACAGCCTCGTAAACGCTGCACGCCTTTTTCCAAGATCATGCATAGCACCGTATTCGATGCAACGCTAGCTGAACGGCAACAAGATCAGGTATTAAAAGGGGCTTTCCACCGCATAATCTTCCCATGCCGGGACCTGGCCGGCAGCGGAAGCATCCACGGTATCCGCAAAAGCATCTACGGCAACGGTATACCCTTCGCCTTCCACGTACACGGTGCCGTCTGTTCCGACGACCTGCGCACCTTCAATGCCGCCTTCCAGATACAAAGTGCCAGTCACCACACTGTCACCGGTCACGGTCCATACAGAAGAGGAATCTACATAGATATCGGCAGTACCATCTCCGGAATGACCGCCGTTGTAAGTATCGTCGCACAGAACCGCTCCTTCAAAAGAAGAGCCGTCCAGGAGATAGAAATCCAGATTGGAGATGGTGTCATACAGCACGTCGTGGCTGAGTTCCTGACCATAAGCACTGAAAATGCAGTTTGCACCGTTAGCTCCTGCCTTTCCCCAGGTTCTGGAGCTGGCATTTCCGGTAACCTGCAGGAAATAGGTAGTATCGTCTCCGTAAGTGATTTCGCAGTCTGCAAAGGTGATATAACTGGAGGTATTGGTATTGAAGACCACCGGGCCTGCATGGCAGATCAGTTCGCCGCCGATCATATCGAACTCGCTGGTCCCAACATCTGCATCTCCGGACATGGATTGGTAGACGATGCAGTTCCAGACCCGGTTGTCATTGACATCGATCGCCTGCATATTGCCTTCCAGGGAACAGTCGAAGAGCCGGATCGTATTCTTGCCTTCGATCGCCATAGCCTCGCTCTTCCCGGCATACAGATAGGCGTCATGAACAGTAATATCTGCGGTGCAGTATACTGCTCCGGTACCGTTCTGCGTCACATAGGAACCACCGTCGATCACCATGGTCCCGCCGCCCCGGTCGGACCGGATCGCTGCGCTGGAACCGCCTGTGGTCTCTACATCGCAATTCCATGCGTACAGAGTGCCTCCGCCGGCAGCATGGATACCGCCGCATCCGCCCCGTCCGGAATTGCGGATCGTAACACCCGACACATAAGCTGCTCCGTTATCGTAGGCAAATACACCCGTTCCACCTGCTGTTTCACTGGTGATCGTAGAGTCAGACAGATATAATTCGCCATCGGAAACCAGAAGGGTTGCTCCGACACCGTAAAAGCTGGCTGCATCTCCTCCGTTTCCTTCCCCGCTGTTGGAAAAAGAACTGTCCTTGATCACGGCAGATGCTCCTTCATAGATATGGACGACATTCTCCATACCCGTTTCGGAAGCCAGGTTTTCTCCTGTGATCTCTGTATCTTCTGTAATATTCAGAACGGCATCATATTCTTCCGGGGCGGAAGATCCGCCGCTCCCTCCGGGGGGCATTCCCGGCCTTCCTTCGGATTCTCCCTGCCCACCTCCGGGAGGCATTCCCGGACCGCCATCAGATTCGCCCTGAGATTCCCCCTGGGACTCTCCCGGCGGCATATCCGGCGGTGCCGCAAATGTGGTCATACTC
>R26__coassemble_1620_pt1 | contig 11004 bp, 8 predicted proteins | sample R26__metabat2_high_PE_046 | metagenome-assembled genome bin R26
AAGCCCTTGTTTATTGGGATTTTTCCTTGTATCAAAGACAGCGTTTACATAGAGGCATAGATATCGAACTCGTGATGATCCGGGAACGGCGGGAACACATTCGGCAGTGTGCTTGCCTGGATCTGTTTTGCTGTGTTCAGTTCTGTGCTGATGCGTTCCTTTTCTTTTTCTTCCTGGTGTTTTCTCTCCATCTCTGCCATTTTCCGACGGATATACAGACGTATAAAAAGCGTCAGGAGAGCGGCTATGATCAGACCGCTGAGAATGTAGAACCAGGTTTGTTCGTAATAGGCTTTTTCCTTATTGATCTGGAAAGCAACTGTGTTTGTGATCCGTCCCAGTGTATCCTTCACTTCCATGATAAAATGATAGGTGCCACCGGAAAGGTTCATATATTCGATCGGTGTCAGCTCATCGCGGCTGACTTCCGTCGGCTGGGTATCAAAGCCCTCCAGCCAATATGAAATCTGCGGATCAGACAGAGAATAATTAAATACATAGGCACAGATCATCACCCTGAGCGCATCGGACGGGATGAAGTAGTTGCCGTCTTTGTCAGGATATGTCCGTTTGCCATCCAGGTAGATATAGGGGACAGCAACTTTCAGGTTGCTGAAGTTATCATCTGAGTTTTCAATATTGATCTTTGCCACGCCAGTGCTTCCGGACAGGTACAGATCGCCGTCTTCCGTCAGTTCACTGTATGAATTAGCCGTGGCAGTGCAGGGCAGTCCGTTCTGGACATTATAGCGCATAGGATTCATTCCCGCTTCATTTGAGAGCAGTTCTTCCACCGGAAGGATATAAACACCGTCGCTGTTGATCACCCATGCCTCACCCTGGCTGTTTAGGTAAATATCGAAATTGTTGGAATACGGGAAATTGGTCAGCGTGGTCACCTGGAAATCCGGTGTCATATAGGCCAGTGAATTGCTGGTGACGATCCAGAAGACCTGATGATCCAGATCACGCTTGATCCGCATGATGACTTCCGAAGTAAGGCCGTCTTCCAATCCGATATGACTTACCTCGTCATCACGGATGATATAAATGCCGCCGCCGTCCGTACCGAGGATCATTTCATCGGTAAAACCGTTTTCCACCGTCAGGACTTCCGTGTTGGCAATGCCCATATCCTCGCCGTAACCGGCAACTACGGCGCCGTCTTTGATCAGATTTACCCCTCCTGTGTTGGCCACCATCACTGATCCGTCCCTGCGTTCGCACACTACACGGACATGGTCGGAAAACAGCCCGTCTTCCGGGGTATAAACCAGAACTTCTCCCTGATCATAACACAGAAGACCGAGTTTGCGCCAGGCAGCGATCCAGAGCCGGTTTTTACTGTCGCGAATAATAGAACGGATGCGGACGCCGCGCAGCAGATCCAACAGGTTATCCGACTCCAGGTCTTTACCGGAAACGGTGGAAGCCTTTGTGAGCGGGATGTTTTCTACAAGTCCGTAATTATCAAGGACCGTAAGTCCGGAATCCGTTGCGATGAAAATCTGATTGCCAAAGGTACACGTGGAGTTGACCACAGTTTCAGGAAGATTCCAGTGTTCATAAAGATCAGAAAAATGATTGGCCACGATCTCCATGACGCCCTGCCGCGTAGATGTAAACCACAAATTCCCTTCATAATCTGTCATGATATGGCCGACAGAGTTATTCATGGGAACATTGTCCAGAAAGCGAAATCCCTGATCGTCTATACAGCCGATCCCGTTCCCTGCGCAGACCCATATCTGGCCGTCGATATATTCAAAGCGCTCCACATAGGTCAGCGGTGCGACATCCTTTACACCCAACGATCTGAAATTGTGCTGCAGATTGCCATAATAGACATTACTTTCTTCCGTGCCAAGATACAGGTGACCGGGCTTTCGGGGATCGGGCAGAATACCGACGATCCCTTTCACACGGCAGTCATCGCAGCTGAGATAGTCGATCACTTTGCCGCCCTGCAGGGTAAAAAGATCTCCCAATTGGGTCAGCCCATAGATCAGGCCATCGTTTCCTATCCGCAGATCGCGGATATATTCTTCCGCAATACGGCTGTCGTCAATGTTGGTAAGGTTCATTTCAGGATCGATCATCGTGATGCCGGAAGTTGTCGCAATGTAGATCACACCATGCTCATCTTCGGTGATCGCGCGGATGTTGGCAGCTGCGATCCGGTTCAGCTTATCCCACTTCTGCAGTTGATCCCGATCCATCACGATCACACCGGAATCATTGGTACCGATCCACAGCCGATCCTTGCTGTCTACATATAAGGTGGTCACGCTGGGGATTCCCAGGCTGGAATCCATACGCTCGAAGGTGTTGCCATCATAACGGATCAGACCGCTGTAACTGCCGATCCAGATAAAGCCATCCTCGGTCTGGGCAATGGCGTTCGCCTCAGAGGTAGGAAGGCCATTTCGATTGTTATACAATATCGGCAGGTAACCATTCACCGGACTGGAGGGATCAACGGAAAGACTTGTGTTCCGGCTGCCGCAGCTGTTCATCGCCGGGACATCTGCAGCAGAATATGCCGGAGGTACCGGGAAAACCAGAAGAATGAACAGTATGCAAAAAAGTATCTTGCAGATCATTTGTCGCAGGCAATTGATCATGGCAAAAATTCTCCCTGAATCAGCAGAATCCAAACATGATTTTTGACAGTCGTGTACGCATAAAACACATATACTATATCATACCGCCCGGAAGTGCAAAAGAAGGAAAGGGAGAACTTTTTCGTTTACGCGAAAAGAGGTCCATGATATGATTTTTTATGAAGATATGCGGTGAGTTTATCAAGGGAGGAATGTTATGACGAAAGAACAAGTGCTTCAATCCATTACAACTCCGCTTACTGCCCCGACGATCCCCGAAGGCAGATATCATTTCCGCAACAGAGAATATGTCTATATCGTTTATGAAACGGATCCGGACATGCTGCGGGAAGTGGTTCCGGAACCGCTGGAGCTTTCCGGTCCTCCGCTGGTCCGCTTTGAGATCATGAAAATGACGGAAACCACCGGACTGGGACCCTATTGTGAATGCGGACAGGTAATACCGGTAACATTTCAGGAAGAGCGTGGAGACTATCTGCATATGATGTTTCTGGATCATTTTGCGGCAACAGCTGCCGGGCGGGAACGTTCCGGCTATCCGAAAAAACTGGGCTATCCGAAACTGTTCGTGGATGACGATACCCTGATAGGGACCTGTGAGATCGGAAACAGCAGGCAGAGGGTCGCAACGGCAACTATGACCTACAAAACGGTGCCGCTCGACCCGGAAGAGGCCAGAAGACAGCTGGGGGATCCCTATTTTATGCTGAAGCTGCACAGAAACTATGATAAAAAACTAAGAGTTGCAGAGATCATCAGATGTCAGACGACGGAGATCGAGATCCTGGAAGCCTATACCGGAAGGGCGAGGCTGGAACTGTTTCAGCATGTGTATGCCCCCATGGCCGATCTTCCGGTAAAAAAGATCGTTTCCTGTTCCCATATGATCGCGAACGTCTATCTGGATCCGGGCAGGAAGGTTTATGATTATCTTGAAAATGATGTATAGTGACTGATCGTCATGATGGAGAGAATATGAAATTTACACAGAACAATTCACTGAATGAAATTGTTGAACAGGCTAAGCCGGAATTCAAACTCTTCTGGTCGGAATCCATTTTGCAGTATATTCCGGAAGAAATGAGAAATCAGCCGATCTCTTCCATTAAAACCCTGAAAACAGAATGGTTTGAGATCCCTTTTCCAATGGAAGATATTCTCGCAGACGCCAATGCCATGGAACACTGGGAACAGGTATGGAACGAGCATCCGCTGTGGGACAAGGAAACATTCACGGTAGATAGCAATGATGTTCACTCGGCAGCTCTTATGGAGTACTTCGGAGAGCACGGGAAGGAGAAGAAAAATGGCTCCAGTCCGGTTGTGATCATCTGTCCGGGAGGCGGATATACAGATATGTCTTTTCATACGGAGGGAACTCTGATCGCAGAGCGGATGATGAAGGACGGCTATAAGACATTTATCCTGAGTTACCGTGTCAATCCGAATCTTTATCCAAAACCGCAGCTGGATCTGGCGATGGCGATCAAATATGTCAGAAAACATGCGGCAGAATTCGGCATCGATCCGAATAATCTCATGATACTGGGATTTTCGGCAGGAGGACATCTGTGTGCCTGTACTGCGGCGCATCGCGAAGATTATGAACAGGAGCTGAACACTTTGTGCCCCGAAATGGCCGGTATCCCGATCCGCCCGGACAAGATCTGCCTGGCGTATCCTGTGATCAGCTTCCTTTCGGAAGCCCATGAGGACAGTTTCCAGAAACTGACAGGAGGTGACGAATCTCTGAGGGAATACCTTTCTGTCGAACACTATGTGGACAAGGATTATCCCAGCACATTTGTCTGGGCGAATGCGGATGATTCTCTTGTCCCTGCCAGCAATGCGGTGCGTATGGGAGAAGCGCTCAAGGAAAAAGGGATCCGGCATAAGCTGAACATCTATCCGTCCGGTGAGCACGGCTGCAATCTGGGGATCGGAACTTCCGCGGAAGGCTGGATGGAAGAGATGCTGGAGTTCTTTAGAAACTGAGATAGCATAGGACGCCTTCTTGTAAAACTGCAGGCATCCTATATAATAAAATGTAACACACGCATATATCTGAATTTGAGGCAGTGTTTTACGGGCTTGACAGATACATTTTATGGAGAGGGGGATTTTCCATTGAGCAGACTTTCTATTACCAGCCTTAACCAGGTGGAGGCTGTATTGGACGGTATCTATAAATACATGGACCGTCACATGACCTTTAACCCGAAAGACACCTGTCCTATTGATATTTCCGCGGCTTTTCTGAAGCTGTATATGACACAGAGCTGCGGAAAATGCACGCCCTGCCGGGTGGGCCTCAGACAGCTGAGCTTTTTGCTGGAAAAGGTATTGAACAATGAAGCAACTCTGGATGACCTGGATAAGATCGAGCATCTGGCAAGACACATTTCGATTTCCGCAGACTGCGCGATCGGCTCGGAAGCCGCCAAAATGATCCTGAAGGGCGTCACAGGATTTCGGGATGAATATGTATCCCATATCGAAAAAGGCATCTGCCTTGCGGAACGGACAGAAAGCATTCCATGTATGGCTGCCTGCCCGGCTCATATCAATATTCCGGGGTATGTAGCACTGGTCGGAGAAGGCCGGTATGCAGATGCGGTGAAGCTGATCATTCACGACAATCCGCTGCCTGCGGTCTGCGCATTGATCTGCGAGCATCCCTGTGAGAGCCGCTGCCGCAGGACTCTTTTGGATGCGCCAATTAATATAAGGGGTCTGAAGCGTATGGCCATCGATCATATGCAGGACATTCCATCCAAGAAACTGTCGGCATCCACCGGCAAGAAGATCGCCGTGGTAGGCGGAGGACCTTCCGGTCTTACAGTGGCATATTATCTGCAGCTGATGGGTCATCAGGTTACCATCTATGAAAAGCACAAACAACTGGGCGGTATGCTGATCTATGGCATTCCGGCTTATCGTCTGCCTCGCAAATACCTGCAGGGAGACATTAACCAGATCCTGGGGCTAGGTATTGAAACCAGACTGAACACGGAAGTGGGTTCCGGCGACCTGACCATTGAGAATCTGCGCAGGCAGTATGATGCGGTCTATGTTTCCATCGGTGCCCATCAAGCCAAAAAGATGGGAATCGAGGGAGAAGACAGCGAGGGCGTGATCTCAGCCGTCGATTATCTGGGAAAACTGGGCGATAATGAATTTGTAGACTTTTCCGGTAAGAAAGTGCTGGTCGTAGGCGGCGGCAACGTGGCCATGGACTGTGCCCGGTCAGCGGTTCGCTGCGGAGCAGACTCTGTTACGATCGTATACCGCAGAAGACGCGAAGATATGACTGCCCTGGAGGAGGAGATTGAAGGTGCCATTGCCGAGGGCGTTAATCTGCTGACACTGCATGCTCCGGTAAAGGTGGAAGTGAAGGATGGAAAAGCCGTCGCACTCTGGGCGAAACCCAATATGGCAGGCAAGATCGCCGGAGGAACCCGTATGAAACCGGTGCCCACAGGAGCGCAGGATATACGGATCGACTGTGATGTGATCATCAAAGCCATTGGCCAGGAAATGGATCCGAAACCATTTGCGGAATCTGATATTCCGCTGTCTCACGGCCTGATCAGTGCTTCCGACTGGACTACCATTGAAAGCTACCCAGGCGTATTCGCCGGAGGCGACTGCGTTACCGGGCCCAAGACCGCGATCATGGCCATCGGTGCCGGTAAAGTTGCCGCTGCCAATATTGATGAATATCTCGGATTCCATCATGTGATCGAGCAGGATGTGTCGATCCCGGATGTCGTATTGAAAGACCGTGAATACTGCGCAAGGACGGATATGACGGAACGTGCGCCGTCGGAGAGACGCAATGATTTCAAACTGGTCGAGATCGGCATGACGGAAAAAGAGGCCTGCCAGGAAGCCGGCAGGTGTCTGCGGTGTGATCACTTCAACTGCGGAATTATCAAAGGAGGTAGATCGGAATGGTAAATATCAGGATCAACGGACAGCCCTATGCTGTCGAAGAGAATACATCGATACTGGATGCTGCCGCTCAGGCCGGGATCCGTATCCCGACTCTCTGCTATATGAAAGATCTGAATAAGATCGGTGCCTGCCGGGTCTGCCTCGTGGAGATCGAAGGACGGGATCAGCTTTTTGCCGCCTGCGATAATGTCTGTACGGAAGGCCTTTCCATCATTACCAACAGCGCACGGGTCATGGATGCCCGCAGGATCAATCTGGAACTTTTGCTTTCCCAGCACAGGACAGACTGTCCCAGCTGCGCCCGCAACGAAACCTGCCGCTTAAGGCAGATTGCCGCGGAACTGGATATCCGCAACCTGGAGCAGTATCAGCAGGATTATAAGATAAAACCATGGAGCAAGGACGTACCCATTATCCGCGATGAGAGCAAATGCATCCGCTGCTATCGCTGCGTTGCGGAATGTGAAAAGGTGCAGACCTGTAATGTATGGGATATGGTAGGATCCGGTTCCCACACATCTGTAGGCGTTGCCGGATATGAGCGGATCGAGGATTCCAGCTGTGTTTTCTGCGGTCAGTGCGTGACCCATTGTCCCACCGGTGCTTTGTCGGTCAGAAGAGATCTGGATAAGGTCATCGGGTATAAAGGGGTTTTAAATGACCCCACAAAAGTGACGGTGATCCAGGTGGCTCCGGCTGTCAGAAGCGCCTGGGGAGAGGAGTTCGGGCTGGATGGCTCCTTTGCCACCGAAAAGCGCCTGGCTGCAGCTCTTCACAAGCTTGGGTTCAACTATGTGTTTGATACCAATTTCTCCGCCGACCTGACGATCATGGAGGAAGGTACCGAATTCCTGCACCGGATGCAGCACAAAGAAGACTACAAGTGGCCGATGTTCACCAGCTGCTGCCCGGGCTGGGTCAGATTTTTAAAGAAACAGTATCCGGATATGCAGCAGCAGCTTTCCACTGCAAAGTCACCGCAGCAGATGTTCGGCGCCATTACAAAAACCTACTTTGCGCAGAAGATCGGCGTGGCCCCGGAAGATATCGTCTGCATTTCTGTCATGCCCTGCTCCGCGAAGAAAGCAGAACTGGAGATCCCCAATATCAATGATGCCAAAGAAGGGGTAAAGGATGTAGATATTTCCCTTACTACAAGGGAACTCTGTGACATTATGAAAGTCTACCAGATCGACATCAATGCTCTGGAGGAAAAAGAGTTTGATTCCCCGCTCGGCACCGGCACCGGTGCTGCCGTGATCTTCGGATCCACCGGCGGTGTCATGGAAGCAGCCCTTCGGACCTGTTATTATGTCATGACCGGCAATAATCCGGATGCGGATGAAACCTTTAAGGCAGTCCGGGCAGCAGGCTCAGATAAACCGTGGGTGGAAGCGGAATATGATGTTGCCGGAACAAAGGTCCGGGCAGCCGTTGTAAACAGCCTTGGACATACCCGTCAGCTGATCGAAGCGCTGCGCCGCGGAGAAGCAGAGTATGACTTCGTGGAAGTTATGGCCTGCCCCGGCGGCTGCGTAGGCGGCGGCGGACAGCCCATTCATTTCAATGAAGAGCATGCCTGTGACCGTGCACAGATCATCTATGATTATGACAGGGCCAATGAACTCCGGTTCTCCCACGAAAACCCGGATGTGCAGGCTCTTTACACAGAGTTTCTGAAAGAACCTTGTGGGGAACTGTCCCATCATCTGCTCCATACAGAGCACACCGGCTGGGAGGCATAAGACAAGCTGACCACCGGAACAGCATCAGGGTAATTCTAACAATCAGAAAGGATCCGCAGTCTGTCAGAACTGCGGATCCTTTTTTATAAGATGCTGCATATGCTGTCCTTTAAGCTATATTTTAAGTTTTCATGCTATCATCAATAAGCCGGCTGGCGTATGGAGAAACGCTTATGATACGATCATCTTGGACAGACAGTAATTTCTATCATATTTCAGAAAGATTTCAGTATACAATTCGCGGAGAGATCTGTCTGAAGGAGAAAATTGACAGAGAGATTCTTCAGGATGCGGTCAATCTTGCTTTTCGCCGGTTCCCTTATTTCTGTGCCAGGGTCCTGTTTCACAGCGATGAATTCATCGTTGTACCTAACCTCCTGCCGAATACAGTCATATCTACTGATAAACCGGTTGTTCTGGGATCGGAAGAGGTCAATTACCATCTGGTTGTGATAACCTGTTTTGAAGATCAGATCGTTTTTCATGTTTCGCATTGTATAACAGACGGAGCAGGAAGAAGCCCTTTTACAAAAACGGTCCTTTATTATTATCTTGCAAAAAAATACGCATTGAAATTAGATACAGAAGGGATCTGTCTGGCAGGAGATGCCATGTTCCCGGATGAATGCGGTGAACCGATCTCTATCAGAAAACTCATGAAAGAAACTCCTGTTTGTCAGTATTCGATCGGAGAGGCTTATAAACTGACCGATGGATGCCGGGTATGGAACAGGGAAAGACGTGAATATCGGTTTCATATTGATGAGCAGAAATGTATGAAAATCTGCCGGGAACTGAATGCAACGCCCAGCGCTTTACTGTCGGTACTGCTCGCAAGAGCCTGTTGGAAGCAGAATCCGCATATTCACAAAAATATAGTCCAAAATCTATGCCTTGATATGCGAAAAAGCCTGCATAATGAACATAGTCATTTACTGCTTCTGGCCAGTATTCCGCTGATTTTTTCTCCCTCGATGCAGCACTTTTCCATAAAGGAATTATGCAATGAGGCAAAGCGTCTCATTAATGAACAGAAACAGTAACAGCATGTTCGTTATCTTTGTAAAAAAAATATCCTTGAATTTGATAAGATCCGGAGAATAAAAGACCTGAAAATGCGGGAATCTGTTGTGCAGGCGCATATACACGGAAGAGAAGGATTTCTTTCATCAACGTTTATTCTCAGTTATATGGGAAGGAATCATATGGGCAGTCTCGCTCCGTATATCAAATCTATGTATACTGCGGTAGATGCAGTTCCTGATGACGGAGCTATTATCGAGGTTACATCCGTCAACGGAAGATTTTTCTTTACCTGGACACAGGATTTTACAGAAGAATGTTTTGTCAGTTTTTTCCTGGAAGAGCTAAAACTGATCGGCTTATCAGCAGATGAGTTTTGTGATCGCCCGGTGCTGACTGCAAAAATAAAATTGCCTGACACCATCGATTCATAAACAGTTTCCAGTATTTTTGCATTTTTATACCACTTATATTATCATATACATATGTTGCTTTCACAACCGGTTGATTTTTGGCACTGAAAAGTCAAGCTATACTACGACGGATATGCTGTTTGGAATCGGATATATTATCATGTTTGGAGGACACAATGAAAAAAAGGAAGACCGCCGTATTACGATGACCAAGCGAATGCTGAAGGATTCCTTGATCGAGATCCTGAAAGTCAAGGACATCTATCATGTATCGGTCAGGGAGCTCTGCGATAAGGCAGATGTGAACCGGACGACCTTCTATAAATACTATGGAAATCAGTTTGAACTGCTGACGGATATGGAAAAAGACATGCTGGATTATCTGTCCCAGACAGTCAAGAAAAATGAGGAGGATCAGGAAAAGATCGTTTCTTCCGCCTGCGCATATCTGGAAAAAAACCTTCAATTTGCCAGGATGATCTTCAACAATAATGTGGATCCGGATTTTGCACGCAAACTGTTTGCACTGGAAAGTGTGAAGGCAAGTACGCTGAAAAAATATTATGACAGTAAAAATGAAACGGAACTGGAATATATCTACAATTTTCTTACTTACGGGATCTTTCGTTTGATCCATGTATGGCTGAATAAAGAAATGCGTGAATCTCCGGAAGAATTTGCCAGAATGGTGATGAGGCTTCTGATGAAGGATTAAACGGCAAGGAGGGGTTGTAATGCTTTTGAAACAGGATTTTTATTTTCATTCGATCGGAGCAAACCGGCCGCTTCATATCCGGATCCCGGACCGGGGCGATCCGCCGTACCCGGTCATGTATTTTTTCGATGGCCACAATCTGTTCCGGGACGAAGACGCTACCTACGGAAAATCCTGGGGCTTGAATGAATACCTGGAAAACTGGGATAAGCAGATGATCATTGTAGGGATCGAGTGTGCTCACGAAGGAACCATGCGGCTTTCGGAGTATCTGCCTTATGAAGCCGGATTCGGCTGGCTGAGAGGGATCGAAGCCCTGGGCGAAGCTACGATGCAGGGCATCATTTATGAGCTGAAGCCTTACATTGATTCCGCATTTCAGACGATCCCGTTCCGGGAATGCACCGGCATCGGCGGCTCTAGTATGGGAGGGCTGATGGCAGCATTTGCTCTGGTGAGGTATAATCAGTTTATTTCCAAGGCAGCCTGCGTGTCTCCCTCTATCGGCAGCGTCAGCGGAAAACTCT
>R26__coassemble_1690_pt1 | contig 10719 bp, 11 predicted proteins | sample R26__metabat2_high_PE_046 | metagenome-assembled genome bin R26
TGGTCTCCGCCGCCGCCTTCCTGTTCGAAGATCTCACCGGTGTAATCATTGGCCCAGCCACCCTGGTTCAGTTCCTTGACTGTGATGATCTCGCCGGTGTACGGGTCGTAAAGATTCATTTCAGCTCCTGTGAAGATCTGTCCGCCGTTGATCAGTTCGTCTTCTTCGTAGTTGTCTTCCGGGACCACATCGATCTGTGTTTTGTAGTACCATTCGTCAACCCAGGTGCTTCCGTCATTTCCGTAGAAGTGGTCTCCGCCGCCGCCTTCCTGCTCATAGATGATACCGGTGTTCTGATCCACATATCTGCCATCGGACAACTGATCCGCGTAGATCACTGCGCCGCCTCTTACAGGCTCATACAGGTACATTCCGAATCCGGTGAAGATCTGTCCGACCGGGTTGTTGTTGAAGTATTCTCCTGTTACCCATTTGCTGCCGTCTGCTGCGAACCATTCTGTGTCAGATCCTTTGGTATACACCATTCCGTTTGCATCAACCCAGGCACCGTTGGTCAGTTCGTAAAGAGTAACGAAGAGTCCGCCGCCTTCCGGATGGGACAGATCCATGGTGCGTCCTGTCTTCCGGGGAGTATTATCTTCCTGCTTTGCCGGTGCTTCAGTTTCTTCCTTGGTTTCTTCAGGAGCATCGTATCTTGTGAAGATGAATCTCAGGAACGGGTGTACAGCGTCCGGAGAATTGTCCGTCATATCCCGGAATAAGGTATCATCCACTCTGAAGTATTCCATTTCAAGACCGAATCCGTTCTGGTTGAAGAGATATTTGTCAGGCTCAGTCATTTTCCAAGTGCCGGTCTCTTCCATCTCGTCTGTTCCGTCTTTCACTTTCTCGATCACTGTTCCGTCGGCGTTGAATGTGATGATGTTTTCTGCTGCTGCATAGAGAGACTGATTATTTTCCGGAGCCAGTTCTTCCGGGGCATCTCCCGGATGGATCTCCAGGACTTTGTCTAATTTCCAGCTGCCGACGATGGCACGGTTATAAACGAAATCCAGTTTCCTGTCTGCTTCTTCAAATGTTCTGTGCAGTGCGTCGCCCTCTTTGGCGTAGGTGAATGTTTCTGCAGGGCCGTTTTCTTCCGTGTAAATGTATACATCCGGAGAAGTGGTTTTCCACTGTGCTGCCTCGTCTGCTGTGTCTTCCCCGTCAAATGTGATGCAGTGTGCATATCCGTCTTCGTCAAATGTGAAGATGGTCTTTCCTGCACCGTACAGGGACTGGTTTTCTTCTTTCTCCAGAAGCGCCGGTTCCTGGCCTTCCTTGACTTCGAAGACTTTGTTCAGCATCCAGGATCCGATGACCGGATAAAAGTTCTTAGTATTATCTGCTTCGGATGCAAAAGCAGGAATACAGAATGTTAATGCTGTGATTGCTGCCAGCAATACGATCAATAATTTCTTCATGATGTTTTCCTCCTTTATATAAATTGATTATCTTACGTTTTTTGCCTTTGTCAATGTTTCTTTTCTTTTGATGTCTGGATTATAGCATGTGAATTGTCACAGAAGCGTCACACTGAAATAGTTCGGTATAGGTCGGTAGCCAGTGGCCCTCACTCGTTTACTTCGTTAGTTCTGCAGTCGGCATCCCCCCCTCGTTTTTCTCGTTTGGAGCCTCCAATCAAAAAACACCGGTAAATAGAGAAGTTAGCATCCAAAATTTACGGAATTATTCTGAATTTTGGATCCTAAATCTAAATAATGCCGTATTTTAAAGGGGGTTGCATCCAAAAGCGTCAGATGAACCAAGGCCAGAGTGAGGAGGGCGGAGATGCGGGTTCCAAAATTCCAGTCTATTTACGGGATTGATTAATTTTGCTATGATTATCTATACATTTATCAGAGAAGAATTCATTCATCAAAGGTATTCTGCACATGACCTACGAAGAAGCATTACAAACCATCCCCTGCGGCCGTTACCGCCATTTTAAGGGAAATGAATATGAAGTGATCGGCATCGCCCGGCATTCGGAGGACGAATTCCCGCTGGTCGTTTATCGCGCTCTCTATGGGGAACACGGCTTATGGGTAAGGCCGGCGGATATGTGGAATGAAACCGTGGAGCGAGACGGCAGGACCTGCAGGCGGTTTGAGATAATAGAAAAAGTTTGAAAAGGAATTAGTCATGGATGAGATCAAAGAAAAAATCTCTTATATCTGCTCGCAGTTTCGGATCGAGGGGGACATTCTGGTATACCGCTGGATCCCCAGCGGGCACATCAACACTGCCTACTATGTGGCTATGTACGATGGGAAAGAGATCTATCAGCTGCTTGTGCAGCGTATTAATACATACGTATTTCGCGATCCGGTGGGAATGATGCGCAATATCGAGCGGATCACGGAACACATCAGGTCCCAGGAGCCGACCATGGAAAAGAGAAGGAGGCTTCATTTCCGTCACACCGCGGAACGGAAAAATTATGTGGTCCTGAAAGACGGCGTTGTGGCAGATGAGAAAGAAGTGGATTTCCAGGATCCCTCTGTGGAGTTCTGGCGGGTCTATAATTTCATTGAATTCTCCACTTCCTTTGAGACTTCGGAGGGCAATCCGGAGGTGCTGCAGATGAGCGGATTGGCCTTTGGCAAGTTCCTTCGCCTGCTGAAGGATTTTGATGCCAATTCCCTGATGGAATCCATTCCGCATTTCCATGATACCCGATTTCGTCTCAATGCCTTCTTCCGGGCAGTAGATGAAGATGTCATGAGAAGAGTAAAGGACGCGCAGGCGGAGATCGGGATCATCCGGGAAAACCGTGACTTTGCAGAGACCCTCTGCAGGGCTATCGACAAGGGCGATCTTCCGATCCGCGTCACCCACAATGACACCAAGACCAACAATATCCTCTTTGATAAGGATACGTTGGATCCCCTGGTGGTGATCGACCTGGATACCTGCATGCCGGGCCTGGCCTGCTATGATTTCGGCGATACGATCCGGTTTGCCGCTTGTACGGCAGAAGAGGATCAGCCGGAGGGAATGAGCCTGGATCTGGATCTGATGCGGGCTTATACAGAAGGCTATCTGGAAGAGGTACACGATGTCCTCACCGAAGCAGAGATCCGGTCCCTCCCCATTGGTGCGGCGGTTATTACATTGGAACTGGGCTCCCGTTTTCTTCTGGATTATCTGGTGGGGGATAAGTATTTCCGCATCGATTATCCGGAGCAGAACCTGCGGCGGGCGCAGGCACAGCTTGTCCTGTTCCAGGATATGATGAAACATATGGACGATATGCAGAAGATCGTACAGGAACTGTCCGGGCAGCAAATGAAGTAAATTACACAAAGACTGAACAAATATACCAGGAGGTAACTTATGAAAATCGGATGTGTAAAGGAGATCAAAAACAACGAATTCCGCGTGGGACTCACGCCGGACAATGTGCGCGCCTATGTGGCAGCCGGCCATCACATTTACATGGAAAAAGGCGCCGGGATCGGTTCCGGATTCTCGGATAACGAATATGTGGATGCCGGCGCATCCCTGATCGACAACGCCGCTGATGTGTGGCATCTGGTGGACATGATGATCAAGGTGAAGGAGCCGCTTCCGAGTGAGTACGCCATGTTTCATGACGGGCTGATCCTTTACACTTATCTTCACCTTGCGGCAGACCGTGAGCAGACGGATGCGCTGCTGGCCGGAAAGGTCAAGGCAGTTGCCTATGAAACCATTCAGGAAAGAGATCGCTCCCTGCCGTGCCTTGCTCCGATGTCCCAGATCGCAGGCCGTCTTTCCATCCAGGAAGGCGCCAAATATCTGGAGAAAAAATTCGGCGGGGAAGGGATCCTTTTAGCCGGCGTCCCCGGTACACCGAAGGCCAATGTAGTCATCCTGGGCGGCGGCACGGTTGGTATGAATGCCTGCAAGATCGCTGTCGGCATGGGCGCCAATGTGACCATCCTCGATATCAACCTGAAGAGACTGGAAGAGCTGGACAATATGTTCGGCGCCCATATCCAGACTCTGGTCAGCAGCGATTCCAATATTGAGCGCGTGGTGAAGGACGCGGATCTTGTGATCGGTTCTGTTCTGATCCCCGGCGGTTCCACCCCGAAGCTGTTCAAGAAGAAATACCTGCCGGAAATGAAAAACGGCGCTGTTTTCGTGGATGTTGCCATCGATCAGGGAGGCTGCGGCGAGTCTTCCCGCGTCACCACCCATGACGATCCGGTGTTTATCGAAGAAGGGGTCGTTCATTATTGTGTCGGCAATATGCCAGGCGCGGTACCGAGGACATCTACCATCGCCCTGACCAATGCGACCCTGAGATACGGTCTCGAGATCGCCAACAAAGGACTGGAAGCTGCCTGCGCGAACCCGGCCATTGCTTCCGGCGTGAACTGCTATCTCGGCAAGCTGACCAATAAAAATGTATCCGATGCCCTGGGCTACGAATATACCGAGCTGGCGGGCCTGCTGCAGTAGATCTGCCGGCAGGCAGCCTGGACCTGAACGATGGATCTATATCAATTCAATGAAAAACACGTCTGCATTAAGGACATATACGGGAATACCCACATAGGCCTCGCCCGCTACGCCAATTATGATTTTCTGATGTGTGAGTACGGCGGGGATGAAGACGGCGTGTTTATTGAGGACTTTCTCATTTATAATTCGCAGATCGAATCCATAGAGAAGATCAAAGTGCATGGGACAGCAGAGCTGTGGACGGAGCAGCTGATCCTGCGCCGCTGCCGCGAGGAAGACGTGGCAGAGCTGTATCAGTATCTGGGGAAAGATCCTTCCATGTACCGATACTCCGGCTGGAATCCTTATGCGACGCCGGAGATGGCGCAGGAGACTGTGCGCCGGTTTATCGCGGATTATGATGATCCGCATGCCTATTCCTGGGTGATGGATGTGGACGGCGTTGTGGTTGGAACCATCGGCGCCTATGATTATCAGGACGGTCAGATCGAGGTGGGCTACACTGTGGTAAAAGGCTGGCAGGGACGCGGCTTCGCGACGGAAGCCCTGCAGAAAGTGCTTGCCTATCTGACCGACAATGAAGGCATCCCCCTCGTGACCGCCTGGTGTGCTGCAGAAAACAAAGGGTCCTGCAGAGTCCTTGAAAAGGCGGGCATGCAGCTTGTCTGTACGGAGCCGAAAGGTGTCAAAGTCGGTGAAAAGACGTACGATAAACTGTTTTTTGAGTATCGGAAAACGACATGAAGTAAAATGTTTGACTTGCCGCACTGCTTTTGGAGCCTCCAATCAAAAAACACCGGCAAAGAGAGAGGTTAGCATCCAAAATTCGCCGGAATATCTTGATTTTTGGGATCCTGAATTAAAAAATGCCGTGTTTTCAAGAGGTTAGCATCCAAAACCGCTGAGCAAGACAGAGCAGATTCAGGATAGAAAAAGGATGGGCTCCAAAAGATGCTGAAACAGCGCCATATCTAAGGCGCAGCATAGACTAAAAATAACACTATACTACATTTTGCATCAAAAGATTCATCAAGGAGACAAGGATCATGAAATACTACATCTTAGAAGGCAACATGAAACCGGATATCCCTGTCGGTGAAGAGTTCAAGAAGATCCTGGACGCGCACCATGCGTTCATGGTTCCTTATTTTGAAGCCGGCAAGATCCTGACATCGGGTCCTCTGACCGGCGGACGGGGCGGCGTGATCCTTCTTCGTCTGGAAGATGATGAAGCGATCGAAGATTTCATTGCAGCAGATCCCTTTGCGCAGTCAGGGATCCAGGAGTACCGGATCAAACAGTTTCAGGTCTATCAGATCCAGGACTACGCCAAACCCTGGACCGAGTAGGATCCGGAGCAGTCAGCACTCCAACAACCCGAATTATCTGCAAGAGCGGCCCACATGCTGTACAATACAGAAGGAAGACTGCCATATCTGAAGCCCGAAGACATGACGCAGAAACAGAAAGAGTTTTACGAGATCCATAGAAAAACCGGCCGTTTGTACGGCCGGTTTTTTGGGAGGGGTTACGATTGGTTTAACGCTTACTTAACTCTTGTGAAGATGAATCTCAGGTGCTGATATACCGCTTCCGGAGTTTCATCATTGATATCTCTGAATAATGTGTCATCAACTCTGGAGTAGTTCATTTCTCCTGCAGTTCCGTCCTGCTCGCAGATGTACTTGTCAGGATCTGTCATTTTCCAGGTACCTTTGTTTTCTATTTCATCTGCACCGTCTCTTACGATCTCAACAGCTGTTCCGTCTGCGTTGAAGATGGCGCTGTTCTTAGCTGCTGCGTACAGGGACTGGTTGGTTTCCGGATCCAGTGTTTCCGGAGCATCACCCGGGTGCATTGCCAGTACGGTGTCCAGCTTCCATTCGCCTACGATGGCACGGTTGTAGATGAAATCCAGTGTCCTTCACACAAAAATGTGACTGATGGAAAATTCTGCCGACCGGACAGGAACCGGTTTCCTCCCGTCCATTGAGAAGGAAATAGAACTTGACTTTATTGGAATAAAGGGCTAGCATAAGGCTTACATTAAAGAATCCACAGCACAGACGTTCCTGTTGCTATAAAACAATCTTTCTAAGGAGGACTTACGTTATGTCAATCGTTACGATCACACAGAACAATTTCAATGAAGAAGTACTTCAATCCAATACAACTGTCCTGCTGGATTTCTGGGCATCCTGGTGCGGCCCCTGCAAAATGCTGGCACCGGTGCTGGAAGAGATTGCCGCAGAACGCGCTGATCTTAAGATCGGCAAGATCAATGTTGACGAACAGCCCCAGCTGGCAAGCCAGTTCGGTATCATGAGCATCCCGACCCTGCTGGTCTTCAAGAATGGCAAACAGGTCAACCAGGGGATCGGCTACATGCCGAAGGAAAATGTCCTGAAGCTCCTGTAAGAAAGCACCGGACATTTTTGCAGGCAGGAAGCCGGTCATAGGCAGCACAGGTTTAGACGGAGGAATACATGAGCAGAGTAGTAATACCGGAAGGTTATGCCTCCCCGCTGGACGAATACGACACACAGCGGGCGATCGTTTATATTAAAGATATCTTTCAGCAGGAACTGGCGGGAGCCCTTAATCTTAAGCGGGTCTCGGCGCCGCTGTTTGTTATGGAGGCATCAGGCCTCAATGACAATCTGAACGGGGTGGAGCGGCCGGTGGCATTTGATATACCTGCCCTGGGCGGCGAGGAAGCGCAGGTAGTTCACTCGCTGGCCAAATGGAAACGTTTCGCCCTGAAACGCTACGATTTCCGGGTCGGCAACGGCCTGTACACGGATATGAACGCGATCCGCAGAGATGAGGAGCTGGATAACTACCATTCCATCTATGTGGATCAGTGGGACTGGGAGAAAGTGATCACCAAAGAAAATCGGAACCTGGATTTTCTCAAGCTGATCGTGAAAGCGATCGTCGGTGCGATCTGCAATACGGCAGACCGGGTGAAGGTGCATTACCCGCAGATCGACATTGATCTGTCACGGGAGATCTCTTTCGTAACCACCCAGGAACTGGAAGATCTGTATCCGGACCTGGACAGCCATGGCAGGGAAAATGCCTATGTCAAAGACCATCACACCACCTGCATTATGCAGATCGGCGGCGCGCTGCACTCCGGCAAGCCCCACGATGGCCGGGCACCCGACTATGATGACTGGGCATTAAACTGCGATATCCTGTTCTGGCATAAAACACTGGGCCGTGCTATGGAAATCTCTTCTATGGGAATTCGTGTGGACAGCGAATCCCTGGACCGCCAGCTGACCATTGCCGGCTGCGATGACAGAAGATCACTGCCGTTCCATAAGATGCTGCTGAACGACGAACTGCCGCTGACCATCGGCGGCGGTATCGGACAGTCAAGGCTTTGTCTTCTACTGATGGGGTGCGCGCACATCGGCGAAGTGCAGTCCAGCGTCTGGGATGAGGAAACGGTGGCCGCCTGTGAGAAAGCGGGCGTGAGACTGCTGTAATGTTTCTTTCACTGTTTTTCGGATCGGCAGCTTTTACGCGATTGCGAAAAACCAAGGTTTTGAGAATAGTTGTTTATTCTCATTTCGATAAAATATAAGAAAAACGGATAGTTTTTTGCAGAAAACTATCCGTTTTTTGGTAGTTGTGTGTATTTGAGAATAGTCGACTATTCTTAATTACCGATTTTCAATGAATTGCGAAGCAAAACTATTCTTATGATCGGCTGATCTGTAAATCACGGAAACACGTGCCGTGAAATCGGCAGCAGCGGATTATCAGGAGACCAGGAAATTTACGAACTGCTGGGCGCTGCGCCCGGACATTTCCCCATGCCGGATCGCCCAACGGTCAGCCTCCCGCAAAAGCTCTTCCTCAGACAGTTGGATCAGAGGATTTTTCGCGGCGAGAGTCTTTACGATGTGGAAGAACTCTTCCCGCTTGGGGATGAAATATCCGATGTTGATGCCGAAGCGCGCCGCCAGAGACAGCCGTTCCGCCATGGTGTCGTTGCGGTGGACGTCATCCTCGTTGATCTCGTTTCGGTCGCTGAAGGTTTCCCGGATCAAATGGCGGCGGTTGGAGGTAGCGTAGATCAGCACATTTTCAGGCCGTACTTCCAGGTCACCTTCGATCACGGCTTTCAGGTATTTGTATTCCGTCTCTGCGCTCTCGAAGGAGAGGTCGTCCATATAAATGATGAAGCGGTAGTTGCGGCTCTTGATGATGCTGATGATCTCCGGCAGGTATTTGAATTCGTGCTTGTAGACCTCGATGATGCGCAGGCCCTTTTCATAATACAGATTAAGGAGCGCTTTGATGCTGGTGGATTTACCGGTGCCGGCGTCGCCGTAAAGCAGAACGTTATTGGCGGGCTTGCCGGCCAGGAACGCCTCGGTGTTTCTGGTGAGCTGGGCTTTCTGGGCCTCGTATCCGACCAGGTCGTCCAGGACCACATTGCTGGTGGCAATGATCGGCACAATAGACATTTCCCCGGAGGAAGCTCCTTTGGCAGAGATACGGAAGGCCTTGTTCATGCCGAAGGGCCCTACGCCGTACTGCTTATAAAACGCCATGATCACATCGAACATCTCCTCAGGCTTTTCGACCGCTTCGATAGAGCTGCTGAGCTCACGAACGCGGGCGCTGACATTTTTGTTGTAGAATTGCTCCTTCTTCTCAACGGACACATAGTTCTGGATCAAAGAGAAGCAGTTCAGATGAAGTATCTCCTCCATCACCGAAAAATCATAATGAAACAGCTGATAGAAGATCTCAAAATCATTCTGTGCAAAACTGTTGACGGAGCCTTCGACCCGGCCGTTCTTTTCGCAGACCAGGGTAAAGGGATTTTCCGTCATAGCCAGCAGATAGGCCAGGTAATTGTGCCACAGATTACGGTCGAACCCATAGGCGGTGGCCAGGTCAAGAAGCCGGTGGATCTCGTCCAGAATCCGGCCGGTCAGGACCTCCCGGCTTTCCTCGCCGGCTTCAAAGTCCCGACAGATATCCGCCAGCCGGAACAGGATGCTGTCTTTGTCAATGTTTCGGTAGATCACCAGTTTGGAAGTCAGTTTGTACATTGTTTTTCTCCGTACGGTAGCTGTGTGCGCATGCAGCGGCCAGCCAATTTCATGCGTTTTTGAAAGATTTACAATTCCGCATGAGGATTTTGCCCGGTTTTTCATGCGTTTTTATAGAAAACTCATTTTCACATGATAAAATTGCTTGATTTTTCATGCGTTTTTGCGAAAAGGAAATTTTCGCATGAAAATGACGGCTGATTTTTCATGCGAAAATGTAAAAATCTGTTTTCACATGAAAAAGACCTAAAGCGGATCATGCGTTTTTTCACAAAATCAAAAACCACATGATATTATAATGATTTCCCGCCATATTTTCCATACTTCCGCTGAAGATCGAGGCAGAAAATCCGGACTGCACGGACCGGGTTTATTTCGGGCGGGAGCTTTGTTATAATAAATAACTACAATGCTGTACAAGGAGGAAGACACCATGAAGATTTCCGTAAACCCCAACAAAGAGATCGCTGACACCGTTAAGGAAGGCCTGAAGAGGACCGGCGGATATTGCCCCTGCCGCAGGGAGCAGACAGAAGATACCAAATGCATGTGCAAGGAGTTCCGGGATCAGATCAATGATCCGGAGTTCGAGGGATTCTGCCACTGTATGCTGTATTATAAGGAGAAATAGTATTGTCCGGACAGGAGCGGTCAAAGGGACCTGCAAAGGATGAAATCCGCAGGTTCCTGCCGATGACAATGGAAGAGATGCATGAACGGGGCTGGGAGCGCCCGGACTTCGTTTATGTGATCGGTGATGCCTATGTGGATCACTCTTCTTTTGGTCCGGCAATCATCAGCCGGGTGCTGGAAAGCCGGGGCTATAAGGTGGGGATCATTGCCCAGCCGGACTGGCGGGACGAAAACAGCATCGCTGCGCTGGGAGAGCCGAGGCTGGGATTTCTGGTGAGCGCCGGCAATATGGATTCCATGGTCAATCATTATACGGTGAATAAAAAGCCCCGCTCCGAAGATGCCTATTCTCCGGGAGGAAAAGCAGGGAAGCGACCGGATTACGCGACGATCGTTTACTGCAATTTGATCAACCGGCGCTTTCGAAATTGCCCGGTGATCATCGGCGGGATCGAGGCGAGTCTGAGGCGTCTGGCCCATTATGACTACTGGTCCGATAAACTGAAGCGCTCGATCCTTTTGGATTCCGGCGCGGATCTGCTGCTCTACGGCA
>R26__coassemble_1751_pt1 | contig 10446 bp, 11 predicted proteins | sample R26__metabat2_high_PE_046 | metagenome-assembled genome bin R26
AATTTATATAATTAAAATTGTTATCCTCATAGAGGTACGCCAGATTGCCGTACTCGTCATATCCCTGAATCACATCAAGGCTCAATTCACCGTATTCGTACGCGACATTTCTTATCAAACGTCCATCGTCATCATACTCAAATGTACTGGTATAAAAAGGATCCGGGTCTTCTCCCTCATACCAGATTTCTTCCACAAGATTGCCTGCTTTGTCAAAGGTTTCCTCTTTATAATTAGTGAAAACGATCCCCCCTTCTTCGAAGAACTGGTCTTCTTTGACTTTCCGGGTAGTTCCGTCCTCGTTATACTCATATTCCAGAGTAGATCCTCCACCCACATTGTGTTTGGTCGACGTGACCTTTGACTCCTTCCATTGCAGATAATAGAGTTTTCTGTAAGCGAGCAGAAGACGCCTGTCGTTTACAGTCTCCGTTGCTTCCTGCAGCAGGTCGAGTGCGGCTTTTGAGATACCAAGTTCATCCGCTTTCACAAGCACTTCCTCAACATACGCATCCTGGTCAGAAACAGGCTCCGCCTCCGCTGCCAAGACCATTCCTGCATTGAACTGAAAACCTAAAAGCAAAGAAATCGCAATAACAGATGCAAACAATACCGCCCATAATCTTTTCATCATGAAGCCCTCCTCATCGCCGGTTTATTAACGTGTACTTTTTTACATGATACTATGCTTTCTTAAAGTTTACTATCCGGTTCTAAGAAAATGAAATCCCGCAGTCTTCCAGTTTCTTGAATAGCTCTGCGCGGCCTACATATCCAAGGCCCCTGATCCGCGCCAGCCTTTTGGGGTTGTCTGCCATCATAGAAAGAAAATCCGCCAGCGTATAAATACCGTCGCGGATCAGGCTGTTCGTTACCCGTGCAGAAAGACCCATGTCATAAACAGAAGTCTTAAGAAGGACGCCCTTTTCCACTTCCGGAACCGTTTTCATCAGTTTCTTTAGATGCTGCTCCTTTTCCCCTTCCAGGCGGGCCAGCGTATTTACAAATCCATCCGTATAATAGCATTTATGATCCGGCTTTTTCAGTTTCCGGACCGCATTTGCCAGGATCTGCCTGGTCCGCTCCGGCGCGATCCCATACGTTTTTGCGATGTCTTCAAGTGTCCGGTGCTCCCGGTAGCGCAGGAACAGCACTTCCCGCTCCCTGGTATTGAGCTGCTCGATCACATACTGCAGCCCTTCTGTCTGGTCGTCTGTAAACGGAGGCATAAGGCCAAGGGCGAAAAAGAGTCCTTCCGGATACGGCATCTCATGCGGGCGCGGCGTTTTCTCCTTTTCCGGCTTTTTGTTTCTGCCAGTCTTTTCTTTCCCGGTTTCTCCAGGATACCTGATCCCGAGCAGTTTCCGGACAGCTTTCTCTTCCGCCTCCGGGAAACAGCGCTTCACCTGTTCCAGGATCCTCTTCCACGACTCTTCCGGCTCTTCCCGGTATCCTGAAGCCAGGCAGTCATATCCCCACTTGGTCTCCGGCGTTTCCAGGGCTGCGATATGCCAGCCGTAGCCTTCGCCTTTCTTATTCTTCTTCTGCCGAAAGCCGGACACGATTAAATAGGCCTGCATCTGCAGTTCCGTAAGGGCACCTTCAAAGTTCTTCTGCCCGTCTTTCCCGAACCCGGCTTTCTGCTTTGCCTCAAAGGACAGCAGTTCGAGGCCTTTCAGTTCCTCATCCAGTTCAAAGGCTTCCATCAGCTTCCGGTTCCGGTAAGGCACGAGATCGTCCCCGCACAGAGCATCGAAGTCATACCCGTTCCGCCGGTAATTGGCAAACACTGGGAACCATGCTTATCAAACGAACCCTGCCTTCCGGTCGAAGAACTTCCCGTAGGCGATCTCCGGGTCACCGGCAAGGATCTGCCGCCAGGCCCAGGGATCTTTTGCCGGATCGTCTGTCCACCAGTTCCCGGAGGCAGTATGCTCCTCCACGGAAAACCCCGCTACCCCGTTTGAAAACAGCGGAAGGAAACCGATCTCCAGGATCAGTTTTTTCAGGTCTTCAGGGGTATGAAGGCATCCGGGATCATCCGGGCTGCACCCCATCATGATCCATTCTCCGTTGATGGTTTCCATAGCGTACCGTTTCCTTCCTCCTGCCGGGACCTTATCCCATCGGTGTCCCGACTTCGATCAGGTTGCCGTCCGGGTCATAGAACCGGACCACTTTCTGTCCCCAGGAATGGGTCATGACCCTGTTCACATACTTCACATCCGGGTAATACTCTTCCAGCTTCTTCACGAACCGTTCCAGGTCGGGTTCTTCAAAATACAGTTCGCAGGAATTGTTTTCGGGTATCACTTTGCGTTCCGTGAACGCCTCCCAGATTTTCCTGTCCTGCAGCACCAGCCCTTCCGTCAGGATCATGTTCCCGTCATTGTCAAGGACCACATCAAGCCCGAACAGGTCATGGTAAAAGCGGCGTGATAGTTCGATATCGTTCACTACGATCAGGACGTTCCGCAGTTTCATAAAAAGACCACCTCATACTCAGCATTTGCATCCATTATATACTTGCGGCAGCACTGCCGTCCACAGGAACATCGTCCCCTGTCATCTTCTGTTTTTCAGCAGGCCGTCTGTAAGAAGGGATGTTTCCCTTCCAGCTCGTGTATAATGTTCAGAACCTGAGTTCATCCAGTGCAAAACGGACCTCCTCATCAAGATTGCTGTCCGGGACTTCCAGCCAGGGATGCTCTTCCGGGATATATACGTCTGTTTCATCCGGCTGCCACAATATTTCCATAATGATTGATCCTTTCTTTGACGGTGTGCGTCTTATCATTTTTATTTTAGCAGAATAACTATCCGTTTTTCCGGACAGCAAAATAAGTTCCTGCATCACTGTCATGATAATGGGAGTCCGGGGCACCTTACGCTCGATAAAAAACGGCAGCCCTGTTTTTTATTTTATCAGGACTGCCGCATCGCAAACAGCAGGTTCATCCAAGGAATCTACTTCCCTGCCCGGGACCCGGGCAGGGATCATCTGATGATTCTTAATTCACCTCCTGTTTCTCTTTCCCGGAGCAGGAGCTTTTTTCCTGCGGAGAATTCAATGGTTATCTCTTTCCGCATCCGGAATGATGCCGGCCCGTTCTGCTCCACACAGGGCTCTACCAGAACACGTTCAACCATTTCCCCTTTCAGGGCATGCTCTGCCCAGGCAGAGAACGGATTGCAGGAACTCATTATCCCATGCCGGTCATCCAGGTATGCCCCCAGTCCGGCATCGGCGACCAGGAGGCCATCCTGCATCCGGATGCATGCGGAGACCGGACAGGAACACCCCGGCCGGTAAACCAGCCTGTCTTCCTGCACCTCCAGCATATCGCCTGAGATATACAGGGCCTCGGCTTCCTGCCCGACCCTCTCCGGGAGCATCCGGAAGCCGTCGATTGGAAGCCCTTCCTGGTATGCTTCCAGCATCCGGTACAGCCCGTAGAGGTCATTTTTTGCCGGATCTCTGTCATCCCGGCTGCATAGAGGAGAAAAGACCTCCCGGGCAATCAGTTCCCGTACTTTCCCCAGATCAGTCCCCTGCTCCAGGTTTTCCAGGATCTTCTTTGCCATCTCATACATATCCTTGTTATCCATGCAGATGAACCTGGAAAGGATCAGCGGCCCGAAGGCATTCAGATCGAGACCGTTCTGCAGGAAGCATTCCAACAGAGCAAGAAGGTTCGCATGTTCATAGTAATTATACCGGACACAGTCCCCGAACAGCGTATCCCAGTCATTCTTATCATCGGAACCGTTTGTTTCCACGGCGTTGGAATCCGCTCCTTTCGCAAACAGATCCCTGACAGCCGCAATGTCAATCATCTCATCTTCTGACAGGCATAATATCCTGTCTTCTAATATCCCATATCCCATATAAAACCTACCTCTCTAACTGAAACAGAAAAAACTATGTTGCTCAAGAACCTGCTGTCTTTTCCTGTATCGGTTTCAGGAGGTTAGCATGTATAGTGTCCCGTTTTGCAGACAGCATTTTTCAGAGAGCCTTGATTTTGCTGGCTTCCCGAAAAAATTCAAGAAATATCGATGTGTTACCCGCATCTTCTCACCTGCCATCCGGACCGCTTTTTTACGGCAAAGGCACATTGCCTCATGGTTCAAAAAAAGGACCCGCCGGGTCCTTCTCTTTCCTGCCCCATCACCTGACATTAACGGTACTTCCTGTTCAGGAGCTTTTCTTCCCTTACAAGGAATACCACGAACCGGTAGTTGTAATCCCTCGGATAATCGATGCAGGTGGAAAGGACGGTCACAACGGAATCCTTCGTGATCTCCGGGGCATCTGTTTCATACGGGCAGAGTTCTTTTGCCTCCCGTACAAGGTCCAGGAATTCCTCATCGGAAAGCGGGTCAAACTGGAAGGCGAACCCTTCCGCCTCCGTTTCGAATGCCGCCAGCACATGATAAGAATAGCAGTCCTCCCCGATATAGAGTTCCCATTCCGGATGGGTTTTGTAATAGGCCTCATCCTTATAGGATGTGATGGAGCCGAACATGGATCCGTCGTCCATGTTGTGGCCGTAGATGATGGAAAACCGGCCATCCAGCCCTTCCGGATAACGGGCATCCACGAAGAGCGTCCCGGCAATGTTGTATTCCCCGTTCAGAAGGTGCCTCAGGTACTTGTCGTTATCCTCCGCCTGGACCACCGGGTAGGAAAGGACATCTTTCTGGTAGATGTATCCTGCAGCGTCTCCGCACAGCTTGAGAAGCGCCGGGTAGTCCCAGGACAAAGAGGAATACTTGAGCTTTTCCCCTGTCACGGGATCTGTCCCCCAATCCTCTCCTTCCTCTCCCGCCGGGCCTACGAGGGATTCGACCTCTCCGTACAGGGATGCCGCTTCCTGATAGGTCCTTGTGATCCGGATCACCTTGAAAAGGGAGAACAGAAAAAGTGCTGCAGCGCAGGCTGCCAGCAGAAGCAGCATGGTCTTATGATTGGTTTTCCTGTTCCGTTTCCTCATATAAGTTCAATAGCATCACCGTTCCAGGAAGCGTTCCGCCTCCCGGTATGTTTCAAAGACGACCGGATGCCCGTCCCGTTCCATCCACTGGACATTCCCCTCGTCCAGAGCTTTTCCCGGATCGATCTTCCTGCCGATCATATAACGGGCGACACCCTCCGTATACCTTGCAATGATCTCAAAATGCCTTGCCATGTCTCCTCCTGTCAGTGCTTTTCCAGGATCAGAAAAACCAGGATGCAGAAAGGGATGACAAGCAGCAGAAGTACTAATAACAGCTGGTTGCTCATTCTTCCTCCTTTCCGGGATTTCAAAGAAAACTCCTGTTCCGGTACAGCGCCTGCAGGAAAGTTCTATGGTTTTAGCCTGCCGTCATGTTTGTGCCTTACATCCTATAAGTACCCGGAAAGGATGGTTTCCTTCTGAAAAAAGGGTGGTTTTTCTGTGTCCTGTTTCTTAAAACATTTTCTTTACGATCTCCGAAGCCAGGTTCTGCCCTGCCCTTTTGTCGGACTTTGTGGAAGGGACCGTTGCCATATAGCGGTCATCCCCCCGGTAAGACAGGGAATAATGCTTGTTGACCCGTTTCACGTCAAACCCCATCTTTTTCAGGTCTGCCTCGAACCGGTCGTCCATCTGCCGGTCCTCCCGGAACAGCTGCTTTACCTGCAGCGCCAGGATCCTCGGGATCCCCTGGACGGGGTTTGCGCCTACCACGGATTCCAGGATATCCTTCCTGCGGCTCCCTTCCGGCAGGTTCTTCAGGATGCCGGACAGGATATCCATGACGATCTCCGTCTGCTCCCCCGGGTAGAGGTTCTTCTCGTCCCCGTAGCAAAGGAGCGTGATGCATTTCCGGTCTTTCTTTTTCAGGGCATCCTCCAGGGACTGGATCCTTGCCTGGTCTGAATCGCGCAGGGCTTTCAGGTCCTCCAGTTCCCTGCTGTAGCTTTCCGCCAGGTTCTTGAAATCTTCCGCATCCGCCTGGTGCTTTTTTGCTTCCCCGGTCTTTTCCCTGGCATCCGCAACGCTTCCCTGCAATTTTGCATTTTCCTGTTTCAGTTCTTCCAGTTCACGGAGCGCGTCCGAATAGGCATCCAGCATCTCCTTATCCGTTTCCGCATCCTTGCTGGGCACTTCCTCCAGGGACAGGAGTTCCTGCACAAAGTCCACAGGGATCTCCGCGACCCAGGCCAGGGTCTGCAGCTCTTCCAGGGAGGATTCCTTTCCCTGGAGGTACTCCCGGTGCAGTTTCCTGATCCTGGCAGCCAGTTCCTTTATGTCCTTCATCCATTCCCTCCTTGCTCCTGTGGCTCACTCATACTTTCGCAAATAATAATTATAATATTTATCTAAAATTGATTATACTAGTTTTAACACCATTTTTCCAGCATATAATAATTATTATATTTATTCTCTGTATGCAGATAATACAGGCTTCAAGTAATAAAAAACCGGAGGACGTATCCTCCGGCACAGTTCAGTTTCCTGACATAATCCTCTATTTAATTCTCTTCGGAAACATCATTCCTTTCCGATGCAGTCATGGCTGTCCAACTGCTGAAGCAGCCACGCTTTTGCCTGCTCCACGCTTTCTTCCGACAGGGCGAACGTTTTTTCTTCTGCCCCGAAGATCTCCTTCCCGCTGTTCTGCGGCGGCAGCACATAGCAGCTTACGCACAGGAACTTGCTGGAATTCCCGTCATCGTCCTTCTCTTCTTTCGTCCACACTTTGTAGTGGAAAGTGTGGACAGTAAGCGCACCGTTCCGCGGCACCGTTCCTGCGCTCCCGCTGAAATATCTTGCCCCATTCAGTTTTTTCACCCATCCGTAAGACGGGAAATCCCTTAATTCCATACCTTTGTCCTGCCTTTGTTCTAATATTCGTAACTGTATAGCAATTATTCTGAAGTAGAAGCACTAATATCGAACTCATTATCCATTATTAATTCTAAATCTCCTGCATAGTTTTCCAGGAAATTATAAGCATATTTCCGGTTGAGCAGATCGTGAATTTTTTGATTATAATAATTTCTTAAGCAGCTATAGCAGGATGGTGAGCAATTGCATCCTTTCGTAATATCGATTGCCTTATTAACAATCTTTTGAAAAACATCCCCGGATTCCGTGACCAGCCGTCTTACATGCCCTGCACCACCTGCTACAGCATCATATAAAACAATGGAATATATCATTTTCCCATCCAGCACAACCTTATGAAGACAGCCTTTAATATCATTTCTTTCTATATCAAGTGCCAAGGAAAGTGCTTCTAACAGTGCATACATGACAGAGAGCATTGTATCCTGCTTACCTGCCTGCGGGTTAGCAAATACCAAACGAACCACATCTGTCCTAAACACATGGCATAGCTTATTCTTTACAAGCTTTACCTCACAGGTCTTTCCCCATGGAGTACTATGCTTCTTTTCCATTGTTTTTTGATGAGAATTGAATCCTGCTTCTTCCCGATTTTCAATGGTGCTTTCCGCATATCCACAATGTGGGCAGACATAGAAATCATCATTGCATACCACCATAAGGGAATCATTGATCGATGTTTCCATCTGGAACTTATTACCATCACTCATCACAAAAGCATATTTCTGCATCACCTGACGCTGTGAATCTCCAATATAGAAATCATCGCTTCGATAAATACGCTCCGGCTTTCGCATTGGAACATCCTTTGGCTTTGCATCAGCCACAAACCCTCTCCTTGGTTCTATGGCTTGTTTCCAGATGTAACGTTCAATAATCTCGTGGCAGGATACACATTGTTCTCCTGATGAATCTGGTTCAATTGAACGATGGTTCCAAGTTAAGCAAGATGGATTCTTACATTGGGCGATATATGCAGTTTCCCAGTCTTGTCCTGTTGTCTGTGGAAGTTTTCGGATATAACGGCTAGTATACAGTTTACCGTCCGCTACAACCTGTGCGTCAGGCGCATATTCAGAAATCGCCAGCTGAAGATCACGAATCATCTGCAGTTTCTTATCGGTAGCATTGTTTGCGTTCTGGTAAAGCTCAACTGTATCAACAGGGAACCCATACTTAGGAAGAACATTATTTCTGACCAGAAACTCGATCAGTTCATTTCTGCCTCGATTATCATCCTTTCCTCTCCGGTATGACCATAGTTTCTTCTCTACGACTGCCGCATCCTGTGTTAAACCTTCAGCAAGCAATCTTTCTACTTCTGACTTATAGTATTTCACTGTCCCTCGGAACTCATCGACTGCCAGCTTAAGAACCCCGTTGTTCCCAATTAACCTCTCCGTCCAGGAATAATCGTTAATCCCCATAATATCATGCATATTATTCGGGATTGAGGCAAGAAGGATTTGTTTCAGAGATTCCGGTTTGCTTTCAAGATAAGCGCAAAACCGTTCCCATCCATCGCCATTAAGAAGTACATCCGCATTATTTGAATTATAAACATCAACCTGCTTAGCAAAGAAATCACTGAGTGCCACTGCAAAAATATGCCTGAGAATCACTTTTTCATTCCTGACAGTAAACAGCGGGACTCCAATCTTTCCGGTGATCATATTTTCTGGATTCTTATAATAGGTAAAGTCATGTGAACTAAGCTTCGAATAGGTTAATGAAAAGGCAGCTGCATTCCTGCCACGGCCAGCACGGCCAGCACGCTGAACATAGTTTGCCGGCGACGGAGGCATATTCCGGAGATAAACAGTTTCCAAATCACCTACATCGACACCCATTTCAAAAGTTGTAGAACAACTCAGGGCATTGATATCTTTATTCACAAACATTTCCTGGTATTTCTGTTGTTCCTCTCTGCCAAGTTGCGCTGTATGTTCTTTAATATGCAGAGGCTGCATAAGAGTGGATCTATAAAGCTTGGCATAATGATTATTCTCTATTAGGCTGGCATGTGAAATCTCACGAAGGTGGCCACTGCATTTTAGTGTTGTACACAATCCTTTACAGTTGACCATGGTTGTTTTCCCGCAGACATCGCACGAATAGATCGGTACAGAGTCTGTCCCAGTTCCGATGGTAAATCTTTCAGTACTGAAATAAAACTCTCCATTTCCTTTCGTGGAAAGGCGCTCTTCACCTAACAGCACTTCATCCCAGTATAATTGAAGCAGCTCATTTGCTCCACCCTCGTCAAGGTCCAGAATATTCATAACCCGTTTTAACCTGCCATTACTCATAAGATTTCCATTCTTTCTGAAAGCGGCAGACCAGCCAGCAAGATAGGCCTTCTTCTTATCTTTATCAAAATCCTTACACTTTTTCACTCGTTTTGGTCGTGCTGTAAAGAAAATATACTCCCTGTCATCGTCTGTCAGATCACACTCCCCTTCCAGTGCCCCATGATACACGATATCCATAACAAGAAGATCAAACAGCGCCTTCACATCCTGAATGTTCTGTCCATAGGCTTCAGCAACACCAGCCATTACCTCCTCACTGTTTCCCTTGTAATTGAACTTTATCAGACCCATGGATACAAGGCTGGTACTTCTTCGTGCATTCACCATTTCGTTGAGTACAGCAATCCATGCGTTTTTTCTGCTTATAGCAGTCAGATTTTCAGTGCCCTTATCTCCTGGTTCAGCAAACGTACGACAAGTATCAAAATAAGAAGTCAACTCATTCACAAAGTGCTGTATTTCCCACGGATGAGCAGCCATATTGTCTTTATTTTTCTCCACGATATGCCAGATACCACGTCTGCGAAGGAATTCCCCATAGGATGCTGTCATATAAGAAGCAAAAAACGCAGCTTCGCTTCGACTGTCAGAAAATGACAGGAACTGCCGTTTTTTCTTGATAATATCTATAGACGCAGAGTTCCTTGCTGCGCTAAACAGCCCCTTCTTCGGTCCCTGCTCACTTTTTTTACTTTTTAGAACAATCTCACTTTCCGGAAGTTCTTCATAAAGAGATGTCCCTAACACAGCAGTATAGTTCTTGTATTGGGAGGGATCCATACCACCACGTAATTTATCGCAGCTGGCATATAGAGATGTATAAATCTCGTTTTTCTTAATTGCCATATTATTCTCACTTTCTCAGGTTGCAACAATCCCTTGGATTCGGATTGAAATGATCCCTGAAGTATTCATAGTGTTCTGTGCAATCATCACAAACCGTGACTTCTTTAAAACCAGTTATCTTCTCAAGCACCTCAAGTTTGTGCTCAAGGCTCATATGGCAGTAACCTGCATCGCGAACCGGAAAGTCATCAAGGCTGACATCAAAGCGACGCGCTATAGTCGTGTTTACACGGAGGAACTCAATCAGAATCTTGTCACATACCACTCGATTCAGTTGATTGAAATCGATCCACCCGTCATGATATATCCCCTCAGCATGAAGCTGACAAGTTCCGACGGCAACAAGGCCTATCAGTAACACCATACAACTCGAAAGCACAGTCATCCTCATCAGCCACGCAATCCAGTTT
>R26__coassemble_1755_pt1 | contig 10437 bp, 9 predicted proteins | sample R26__metabat2_high_PE_046 | metagenome-assembled genome bin R26
GGTATCGCATTGGCGGGGCACAGGTCTCGGAAAAACATGCCGGATTTGTGATCAATAAAGACCAGGCAACGGCAAAAGATGTGCTGGATCTGGTGGAATATATCAAAAAACAGGTTTTGGAAAGTCAGGGAGTGCAGCTGGAATGCGAGATCAGAATACTGTAAGAGCCGGCTGGTCCCGGCGGGTAAGGGATGAACTCCTGGAGCATTATACCAAGTCCGAAAAGTGCCGGAGAGCGGAACTGACGGCGGTCATGCTGCTGGCTCCGCAAAACGTGAGATATGACGGAAATACAGGCATTTTTCTATACGAAGAAACGCAAAATTCAGGAAAAAATCACTTTACAGACAGGCATAAAACTTATAATATAAAAGGGGATCTGGAGCTGACAGAAGATCCCAAAAATTTATTTAAGGACAGGGAAAGCAAGAGAGCATTTCTTCGAGGAGCGTTTATCGCGACCGGTTCCTTTACGGATCCTCAAAAGCGGTATCAGTTTGAACTGATCACCGAACATCTTTGGCAGGCAGAAGAACTGCAGAATTTATTGGCAGATTTCGGTATCCATGCCAGAATCATGGAGCGCAGGGAACGGTTTGTAGTGTATTTGAAAGACGGACCTGCTATCGTCGATACATTAAATGTCATCGGAGCCCATAAAGCCCTGATGGAGTTCGAAAATATCCGCATACTGAAAGAGATGAGAAGCTCAGTTAACCGCCAGGTTAACTGCGAAACAGCGAACATTAACAAAGCAGTTGCCGCATCCCTGAAGCAGCTGGAAGACATAGAACTTATAGATCAGATGATCGGGCTGGACAGCCTGGAGGAGAACCTTCGGCAGATCTGCCTGGTACGGAGAAACAACCCGGATGCAGCGTTATCGGAATTGGGGAATCTGATGACCCCTGCTCTGGGAAAATCGGGTGTTAATCACAGATTCAGAAAGATCAGCCGGATGGCGGAGGAACTCCGGCAGCGTCAGGAGAAACCAGATGGAACGGGGCCATCTGAATAGGGGGTAAAGTACTATGTTGCAGAAGGTTATCAAGATCGGCCTTCAGGATGGGATGGAGGCAAGACCGGTGGCGATGTTTGTTCAGATCGCCGGGCAGTACGAAAGTCATATTACAGTCATTTATAATGGACTGAAGGTTAATGCGAAAAGCATTATGGGCATGATGAGCCTTGGCCTGGCCAGAGGAGAAGAGATCACGATCGTAACAGAAGGCTCCGATGAGGCAGAAGCGATCAAAGGCATTGAAACGTATCTGACTGCCAAGGATTAAGTGCCGGCATAAACAGCAGTTTACTGATCCGGGGTGATGGATCTTTCCGTGTACCCGGGGTCCGGAGGCATGACGATGGCATTTACCCATCTGCACGTTCATACAGAATTCAGTCTGCTGGACGGATCCGGTAAGATCAGCGAGATGATCAGACAGGCGAAAGACCTGGGCATGGACAGCCTTGCGATCACTGACCACGGAGCGATGTACGGGGTCATCGATTTTTACAAGGCGGCAAAAGCGCAGGGGATCAAGCCGATTATCGGATGTGAAATCTACATAACGAACGGGTCCAGATTTGACCGTGAAACAAGTCGAGGTGATGATAGATATTATCACCTTGTTCTTTTAGCGGAAAATAATCAGGGTTACCAGAATCTCATGAAGATCGTATCCATCGGTTTTACGGAAGGCTTCTACTATAAGCCCAGGGTGGATTATGAGATCCTGGAACAGTATCATGAAGGGCTCATTGCATCCAGTGCCTGTCTGGCGGGCATCATTCCCCGTCTGATCCTGCGGGGGAAATACGAAGAAGCATGCGAGGAAGCTATTCGGCTGCAGAATATCTTCGGGCGGGGCAATTTCTTTCTGGAACTGCAGGATCATGGAATCCCGGAACAAAGGACCGTCAATACCCAGCTGATGCGGATGAGCGAGGAGCTGGACATCCCCCTGATCTGCACCAATGATATTCATTATACGTACGATACGGATGCCCAGGCCCATGACATCCTGCTTTGTATCCAGACCGGCCGGAAGCAGGCGGATCAGGACAGGATGCGCTATGAGGGCGGCCAATACTATATGAAATCCCCGCAGGAGATGGAATCTTTGTTTTCCTATGCGCCGGATGCGGTACGCAATACCTGTGAGATCGCCCAGAGATGCAACGTGGAGATCGAATTCGGCGTCCAGAAGCTCCCGCGGTTCTATGTGCCGGAAGGATTCACCTCTTATGAATATCTGGAAATGCTATGCGAAGAGGGCCTCCGCAAACGCTATCCGGATTATGAGGATTATGAGGAACGGCTGCATTTTGAGCTCAATACCATCCGGGAAATGGGATATGTGGATTATTTCCTGATCGTATGGGATTTCATCAATTACGCGAAATCCAACGATATCATGGTAGGGCCGGGAAGAGGAAGCGCTGCAGGCAGTCTGGTCTCCTATTGCCTGGAGATCACGGATATCGATCCTATTAAATACAGTTTGATCTTTGAACGGTTCCTGAATCCGGAAAGGGTGTCCATGCCGGATATCGACGTGGATTTCTGCTTCGAACGAAGGGGCGAGGTCATTGACTATGTGACGGAAAAATACGGTAAAGACTGCGTCTCCCAGATCATCACCTTCGGTACCCTGAAAGCCAGGAATGTGATCCGGGATGTAGGCAGGGTCCTGGATATGCCTTACGGCAGTGTGGACAGCATTGCCAAGATGATCCCCATGGATCTGGGGATCACCATTGACAAGGCACTGGCTGCCAGCAACGATCTTCGGGCGGCTTATGAATCGGATGAGCAGATCCGCTATTTGATCGATATGGCAAAGAGACTGGAAGGACTTCCCAGGCATGCTTCCATGCACGCTGCCGGTGTTGTGATCTCCCGGGAACCGATCATGGAATACGTTCCGCTTGCAAGGGGCTCTGACGGATCCGTTGTTACCCAGTACATCATGACGACGCTGGAAGAACTGGGCCTTCTGAAGATGGATTTCCTTGGCTTAAGGACTCTTACCGTGATCCAGAATGCGGTCAGAATGGCCATGGAGAATACCGAAAGCCATATCGATCTGGCAAAGATCGATTACAATGACCAGGCGGTGCTGGATATGATCGGAGCCGGAAGGACCATGGGGGTCTTCCAATTGGAAAGTCCGGGCATGACCAGTTTCATGCGGGAGCTGAAACCGAAGTCCATTGAGGACATCATTGCCGGAATCGCTCTTTACCGTCCCGGTCCTATGGACTTTATCCCGAAATATATCGCCGGCAAGAATTCCGGCAATGAGATCACCTATGACTGTCCGCAGCTGAAGCCGATCCTGGAACCGACATACGGATGTATTGTCTACCAGGAACAGGTCATGCAGATCGTCCGGGATCTGGCCGGGTATACCCTGGGCGGATCCGATGTGCTGCGGCGCGCCATGTCCAAGAAAAAAGACTCCGTCATGCAGGCGGAACGCAAGCGCTTTGTATACGGCGATATGGAGAGCGGCGGTACGGTGCCGGGATGTATCCGGAACGGGATTTCAGAGGAAGTGGCCAATAAGATCTACGATGAGATGATCGATTTCGCCAAATATGCCTTCAACAAATCCCACGCTGCGGCATATGCCGTCGTATCCTATCAGACGGCGTATCTGAAATACTATTATCCGGTGGAATATATGGCAGCCATGATGACCTCCATCATGGGCGTGCTGAGCAAGCTGACCGTCTATATCCAGGAATGCAAGAGCATGGGCGTCGGGATCCTTCCCCCTGACATCAATCAGGCGGAGAGCGGGTTTACGGCCCATGGACATGACATCCGCTACGGACTGTCTGCCATTAAGGGCGTCGGCCGGAACATCATTGACGCCGTGGTGCAGGAACGAAAAGACCACGGACCGTACCGTGATCTGTATGATCTGGTGGAACGTCTGATCGATAAGGATATCAACAAACGGACGCTGGAAAACTTTATCAAGGCAGGTGCCCTGGATTCCTTCGGCCTTACCAGAAAACAGATGATCCATATCTATATGGATGTGGTGGACAATGTAAATGCGGACCGCAAATCCGCTATGAGCGGGCAGATGTCCCTGTTTGATATCCTGGACGATTCCCATAAAGAAAAGCTCCAGATCAGAGTGCCGGATGTGGGGGAATTTGACCGGGACACCCTGCTGAACTTCGAAAAGGAGATCACAGGCATTTATATCAGCGGTCACCCATTGGAGGAGGACCGGGATATCCTGGACCGCAATATTACCGCGACCTCTGCGGATTTTGCCATCGATGACGCCGGGAACGTCCTGATCGAGGACAGAGCTCCGGCTGTGATCGGCGGGATCATCGAAACCGTGACTCCTAAAAACGCCCGCAACGGACAGGCCATGGCCTTCCTGACACTGGAGGACCTGGTAGGAACGGTGGAAGTGATCGTCTTCCCGAAGGATTACGCTGTCTGCAGATCCGAGATCTATGCCGGCAACAAGGTGCTGATCCGGGGGAGAGCTTCGGTAGGCGTAGAGGAACAGGGCAAGCTGATCGCGGAAAAGATCCTGGGCTTTGATCAGCTGGAGCGGGAACTCTGGGTCCGGTTCCGGGATTTCGGAGAGTATAAACTTCAGGAGAGATACCTGATGAGCCTTTCCGGACTGGACGGAATGGCAGGAGATACGAAGATCGCGGTTTACCTGTCCGATACCCGGCAGGTGAAGTATCTGAAACCGGAGTATTCCATCCATGTCAATAATGAAGTCCTCCGGATGCTGAAAGCCCGGTTCGGGGACAGCAATGTGCAGATGAATATCAGAAAAATATGATCGTTTCAAAGACAAACCAGCAGCTGAAGAAAGTCAGGAAATTATTGAGTTCCGCTTCGGAAAGAAGAAAGAGCGGCCTCTTTGTGGTGGAAGGGTTCAGACTGTTTTCCGAAACCCCGGAAGAACTGGTGGAAGCCATTTATGTTTCGGAAGATTACAGGAAAGATATCCCGGACAGGGGACTTTCCGAAGCGCTCCTGAAAAAGACCGAGGCAGTGGAAAAGGACCTGTTCCGCGGCTTGTCTGATACCGTCAATCCCCAGGGGATCCTTGCCGTTGTCAGACAGCCTTTGTGGAGAGAACCGTTTGAAAAATTCCTGGAAGAACCGGCAGACGGAAAGGCCCTTTTACTGGACGGACTTCGCGATCCCGGCAATCTGGGCACCATCCTTCGGACCGCGGAGGCAGCAGGCGTCCGATTTGTGATCATGAGTCCTGATTGTGTGGACCTTTACAATCCCAAGGTGATCCGTTCGACGATGGGAAGCATTTTCCGGGTTCCCGCCCTGACAGCGGATCTGGAGACTGTGATCAGCCGCCTGGGGAATAAGGGAAAGAAGATCTACGGAACCAGCCTTTCTGCGGTAAAGTCCTACCGGGAGGCAGACCTGTCCGATGCAGGCATCGTCATCGGAAGTGAAGCAGAAGGCGTCTCGGAGAAAGTATTATCCTGTGTGACAGATACGATCAAGATCCCCATGCAGGGGCAGGTGGAATCCCTGAATGCCGCCGTGTCCGCCGCGATCCTGATGTTTTGCTGAAGAGATTATGGACTGGCTCGCGCGTTGAGCAGCTGTTTTCATGCAGAAATGAGAAAAATGAAATTTCGCATGAGTTTTTCGGGAGCATTTTCATGCGTTTTTGACAGTTTTATTTTTTCGCATGAAAAAAACGACAGATTTTTCATGTAAAATTTGAAAATCTTCAAAAACGCATGAAGAAGTGCTTAAATTTATCATGTGAAAATAACATTTTTTCAAAAACGCATGAAAATGGGACCGGATCTATCATGTGAAAACGAACTTTTTTCAATTTCGCATGAATAGGCGGAGACAGCGGAGAGATCCATCCCGAGAACATAAGAAAGAGACAATACGATGGAAAACGAAAGAATCCTGTGCGGAGCGAATTATTACGAGCAGAAGTTCTATCTGAACCCGGTATATGAGGCGCTCCCCCAGACGGTAAAAGATGAACTGAAGATCATGTGCGTCCTGTTTGTCCAGGAGGTCAGCGGGATCATCATCCTGGAATTCGGTGAGGAAGGAGATCTCCGGATTGTCGTGACCCATAAAGAGGACGATCTGTATTTTGACGAAATCGGAAGCGAACTGAAGATCAGGGAAATGCGGACCAAGAACAAGGAACTGTTTGAACAGCTGGAAATGTACTATGATGCGGTATACGGCTGAGAAATATAACGGACAGCCCGAAAAGCGGGTCGAAAACCCCTGCAGGATTTATATAAAAGGAGAGAAATATGTTACTGGCACTGGATGTGGGAAATACCAATATCAAAGCGGCATTATTTGACGGGGACGAGATCGTTGCATCATTCCGTCTGACAACGCAGACACCGAGGACATCTGATGAATACGGGATCGTCCTGGCTTCGCTGATCCGCAGCAATGGCTATCATCAAAGCCAGGTGGACGCTGTGGTCATCACTTCTGTGGTGCCGGCTGTGATGCATGCCCTGACAAACGCCTGCATTAAATTCTTCGGAACAAAGCCGCTTGTTGTAGGCCCCGGAACCAAGACGGGCATCCGGCTGGTAAAGACCAATCCGGCGGAAGTCGGACCTGACAGGATTGTTGATGCGGTGGCTGCTCTTGCGATCTATGGCGGACCGGTGATCGTGGTGGACTACGGTACGGCAACGAAATTTGACTACTTTACAGCGGACGGTGCTTTTGAAGGCGCCGTGACCTGCCCCGGCATCATGCTTTCCCTGAAGGCTCTGTGGAGCGGAACAGCCATGCTTCCGGAGATTCAGGTCAAGGATCCCGGGACGATCATGGCGAAAAACACGGAGACCAGCCTGCAGGCAGGTATCCTGTACGGAAAGATCGGAGAGGCGGAATATATTATCGATCGTCTGAAAAAAGAGTCCGGCGTGGATCCGGATACCATTAAAGTAGTGGCGACAGGAGGGCTCGCTTCCACCATCGCGGAAGCGACCGACAGGATCCAATACCTGGAGCCGAACCTGACCATGTATGGCCTGAAGATCATCTATGACAAGAACAAATGAAGATAGGCAATCTTGAATTAAGGAACAATCTGGTGCTGGGCCCCATGGCAGGGTATACGGATGCGGCGTTCCGAAGTCTCTGCGTGGAACAGGGGGCAGCACTGACCTATACGGAAATGATCAGCGCGAAGGCTTTGTATTATCACAACAAGAATACAAAGCCTCTTTTGCAGACTGCGGAAAATGAAGGGCCGGTAGCTCTTCAGCTGTTTGGAAATGATCCGGAACTGCTGGCAGAAGAAGCCGCCAAACTGGAAGATGGTCCTTATGATATCTTCGACATTAATATGGCCTGCCCGGTGCCGAAAGTAGCGGGAAACGGGGAAGGAAGCGCCCTGATGCTTGAGCCTCGGAAGGTAGAAGCGATTGTGAGCACCATGGCGAAGAAGCTGGAGAAGCCTGTTTCCGTCAAGATCCGTAAAGGATATGACGATACGCATATCAATGCCCCGGAGATCGCCCGGATCGCCGAAGGAAGCGGAGCCTCCATGATCGCTGTCCACGGAAGGACCAGGGAGCAGATGTATCACGGAAAAGCAGATTATGACATCATCCGTCAGGTGAAAGAAGCCGTCAGCATCCCGGTGATCGGCAGCGGTGATGTCTACTCCAGGGCGGATGCTATCCGGATGATGGAAGAAACAGGAGCAGACGGAGTTATGGCAGCCAGAGGAGCCCGGGGCAATCCCTGGATCTTCCGGGAGATGCAGGATCCTTCTTTTCAGCGGCCATCCGCCAGTGAGGTCAGGGAAATGATCCTGAAACAGCTGGAACTGATGCTTCGCTATGACCGGGAACTGTACGGAGATACCGGCTTTTCCGGAACCGGCTCGGGACATGACTATCTTCCCGGTGCGCAGGAACACGCGGTGCGGCAAATGCGAAAGCACGTTGGCTTTTATGTGGCCGGCTATCCTAATGCCGCCACGATCCGCCGGGAGATCAACCAATGTATGACCCTTGCAGAGTTTACGGACATCCTGCGTCAATATCTGTGAATTCGTTGACATTTTAATAGGTATGATTTACAATACACTGACGTATTTCGAAAGAAATACGTCATATTTCGAGCGTGCGAAAGGTAGAAGACATGGAAGAGAATAAACGTATCTTAACAAAAGAAAGTCTTGCAAAATTACAGGAAGAGCTGGACGAGCTGACGGTTATCAGGAGAAAAGAGATCGCAGCGAAGATCAAGGAAGCCAGAGAGCAGGGCGACCTGTCAGAGAATGCAGAATACGATGCAGCCAAGGATGAGCAGAGAGATATCGAAGCCAGGATCGAAGAGATCGAGGAGATCATCAAGAACAGCGAGATCCTTGACGAGAAGACCATTAATTTTGATAAGATCCATGTAGGCTGCACTGCTACGATCCAGGATCAGAAGTCCAAAAAGAAATATGTTTATCAGATCGTTGTGGCAACAGAAGTGAACTCCAGAGAAGGAAAGATCTCCTATGAATCCCCGATCGGCAAAGCGCTGATGGATAAGGAAGTGGGAGACGTGGTGGAGATCACAGTGCCTGCAGGAGCTTTCAAATACAAAATACTGGATATCGCCAGTCCTAAAAGATAAGACAGACGGCCATGCCCATGATCTGTGATCGGGCATAATGTTTTGGTTGAAGAAAGATAGTGATCATCGGACAGAGGCAGGATAGGTGTTTCTGTCCGATCCTGTTTTTATTACAGATGGGAGAACGCAAATGAAGGAACAGGTTCAGGATACAAACAGTTTATTACAGGTCAGAAGAGACAAGCTTGCGGCGCTGCAGGAAAGGGGAAACGATCCGTTCCTGATCACCCGCTATGACCAGACCCATCATACGGATGAGGTAAAAGCCCTGTATGAGGAGCAGGAAGCCAGGCTGCTTGCAGGCTGGGAATATCCGTCCGTAGAAGGACTGGATGACGAGCAGAAGAAGCAGGTCCTTAAGGAAGACTATAACAAAAGAAGAGCAATGCTGGATCCTCAGGCAATCCGGGTTTCCATTGCCGGCCGTATGATGTTCAAGCGTGTTATGGGAAAAGCCTCTTTCTGCAACATCAGAGACCTTAAGGGTGATGTCCAGGTTTATGTGGCAAGGGATTCCATCGGAGAAGAAGCATACGCCGATTTCAAAAAATCGGATATCGGTGATATCTACGGCGTCAAAGGCTATGTGTTCCGCACCATGACCGGTGAGATCTCCGTTCATGCGGAAGAGATGACCCTGCTGTGCAAGAGCCTCCAGATCCTTCCGGAAAAATTCCATGGACTGACAGATACGGATACCCGTTATCGTCAGAGATATGTGGATCTGATCATGAACCCGGAAGTGCGGGAGACATTTGTGAAGCGTTCTCAGATCCTGAAAGAGATCCGCCGTTTCCTGGACGGCAGAGGTTTTATGGAGGTGGAAACGCCGACTCTGGTGAGCAACGCCGGAGGTGCTGCGGCCCGTCCCTTTGAGACTCATTTCAATGCCCTGAACGAGGACATGAAATTGAGGATCTCTCTGGAACTGTATCTGAAGAGACTGATCGTAGGCGGCCTGGAAAGAGTGTATGAGATCGGCCGTGTTTACCGGAACGAAGGCGTGGATACCCGCCACAATCCGGAGTTCACCCTGATGGAGCTTTATCAGGCTTATACGGATTATAACGGCATGATGGAACTGACGGAAAGCATGTTCCGTTATCTGGCACAGACAGTCTGCGGCACGACATTGATCAAATACGGGGACAAAGAGATCGATCTCGGAAAACCGTTTGCCCGTATGACCATGAACGAAGCGATCCTTAAATATGCCGGGATTGATTTTGATAAGATCGAAACAGACGAGGCGGCAAAAGACCTTGCCCGGGAAAGAGGAATTGAGTTTGAAGAGCGCCATAAGAGAGGCGATATCATCAATCTGTTCTTCGAGGAGTACTGCGAGGAGAACCTGATCCAGCCGACTTTCATCATGGACCATCCGATCGAGATCTCTCCGCTGACCAAGAAAAAACCGGGAGACCCCACCAAAGTATAACGGTTCGAGCTGTTCATCAACACCTGGGAGATGTGCAACGCGTACTCCGAGTTGAACGATCCTATCGACCAGAGAGAGCGTTTTGCCCAGCAGGATGCCAATGCGGCAGCAGGGGATGAAGAAGCTCAGCATACGGATGAAGATTTCCTGAATGCCTTGGAGATCGGTATGCCTCCTACGGGCGGCATCGGTTACGGAATTGACCGGTTATGCATGCTGTTGACCGACAGCGCAGCTATCAGAGATGTGCTGTTATTCCCGACAATGAAGAACATCAAGACTGGAAGCGAGGCTCAGGAGGAAGCTAAGAAGGCTCCTGAAGCAGCTCCTGCAGCAC
>R26__coassemble_1772_pt1 | contig 10378 bp, 12 predicted proteins | sample R26__metabat2_high_PE_046 | metagenome-assembled genome bin R26
GTCCCTGCCCGGCAAAAAGGTGTTGCTGCGGGGCAATCACGATATGTTCTGGGATGCGAAGAAGACAGACCGGCTCCGAAAGCTGTATGACGGAAAGCTGTATTTTCTGCAGGATAACTATTTTCCGTACCGGGAATATGCCATCGTAGGGACAAAGGGATATACCTTTGAAGGCCCGTTCTATCTGAATGCATACCATCAGATCTGTGGGTGGGATGAACAGGAAGAAGAACATGCGAAAAAACTGGTGGAGCGGGAAGCCGTAAGGTTGAAAGCGTCCCTGGAAGCAGCGAAACAGGATGGGTATCGGAAATACCTTCTGTTCCTTCATTATCCGCCGACCAATATCCTGGAGAAGAGCAGTGTATTTACAGAGATAGCTGAAGAATATGGTGCAGAACAGGTCATTTATGCTCATTGCCACGGAGAGAGCAGATTCTATGACAGTATCCTGGGAGAACATAACGGGATCGAGTACAAACTGGTATCCGGGGATTATCTGAAATGGAAGCCGCTGAAGATCATGGACTGAGACAGAAAGGCTGCTGAAGTTTTTATTGGAGCGAAGGAACATTAATGCTAGAATAGGGAACAGGCAGTCAGAGCATTTATATTCTATTAAGAAACGGAGACAGCATGGAGATCAGGATTGCAGAACCAGGCGATGCCGAAGCGATACGGAGCATCTACGCCCCGTATGTTGCCGATACGGCGATCACATTTGAATATGATATTCCGGATGTGCAGGAGTTTCAGCGCCGCATAGAAAACACACTGGAACGATATCCTTATCTTGTCGCGCTGGAGCAGGGCAATGTCATCGGTTATGCCTATGCCGGCCCTTTCCGTCCCAGGGCAGCCTACCAGCACAGTGTGGAAGCCTCGATCTACGTGAACCGGAAACAGACCGGGAAGGGCGTTGGCAGGATCCTTTACACGGAACTGGAGAAGATCCTTTTGAGGCAGAATGTTTATGTCATGTATGCCTGCATCACAGCAACGGAGCGGGAACAGGACGAACATCTGACGAACAAAAGCATCCTTTTCCATGAACATCTTGGATATACTCTTGCGGGACGGTTTTTCCACTGCGGCTATAAATTCGATAAATGGTACAGCATGATCTGGATGGAGAAACGGATCGGAGAGCAGCCGGACCATCCGGAGGCATTCCTTCCCTATCCGGATCTTTTGCATAAGGAGAAGGACGTATGAATGATCTGAATGATTGGATCTGGAACGAGATCATCGCGCGGGAGGGAAAGATCTTCCAGGATCACAAAGGAACCTCTTTTTCCTATCATGTGCGGCGTACAAAAGCGGGTGATATGCTGAGCGAAATGCGGATCGACGGGAGATCGAAATCCATTACCAGGGCAACGGCGCTGCTGGCTTATCACCGGATGCTGGAACTTCTGGAATCAAAAGGCGAGATAAGCGGGCACAGAAAACTGGGCGCTTTCGGCTCAGAGTACCTTTACCCGGTCTTCCTGGATATCAGGGAAGGAAACAGGGAAACAGAAGTACTGCCTGAGTCTTCGGAGAAACTGCCAAAGGAGGAACTGCCGCTCCGGGTATGCCTTAGCTGCGGGTATTCCACCAATGAGGATTTTGCGTTCTGTCCCAAATGCGGCGCCAGATTTCAGATACAGGAAAAGGATTGAATCAGATCATGTTTTTCAAAAAGAAAAAGATACAGCCCGATACCAGATTCCAATCTGACCGGTACGTACCGGTCCTTCGGTGCAGCATCTGTACCGGCGAGCAGACGGCAGGATTCCGGGACCTGAAAACAGGAGAGTTCCATGAGATCATGCTGATCCGCAGCGACCGGGATCTGGAAGAATTCAAGCTCACTTACGGCGTCACGGAACTTAAAAAAGAGTATTAAAGGACAGACATAGGACATGAACAAAAGAGAATTTACAGAAGCACTGGAAAAGATGGATCTCCCCAGGGAACATTTTATCATCCTGTCAGGGGGTTCTCTTCTGATGCGGGGACTGAGGGAACAGACAGAAGATCTTGACATTACCGTTTCCAAAGAACTGGCCCGGAAGATCGACCTGTATCATTGCCCGCAGGATGACCATGGACTGTATATGCCTTTTGAAAATGTCCAGATGATGGACGATATGGACAGGTTCCGCTTCGATATGGTGGATGGATACCGATGCGAGTCCCTGGAAGATATTCTGCGTCAGAAGAAGGAATGGAACCGGGAAAAAGATCAAAGAGACATCGAAGTGATCGAACAGGCGCTCCGGGAGCGGGAAGAACGGCTGCACAGGCAGATGGCGTTTTCCCTGGAGATTGACAAGGAGAAAAATGTTTTCCGGCAGACCCATCTGTCAGGGCATGGGCGGAATGAAAACGATGCGGAGCATGCATGGCATATGGCGATCATGGCCTATCTTTTCAGGGAATATGCCAATGAACCCGTGGATATCACAAAGGTCATGCTGATGTGCCTGATCCATGATATTGTTGAGATCGATGCCGGCGATACTTATGCCTACGATGAGGAGATGCTGAAAACCCAGAAGGAAAGGGAAGAGAAGGCGAAGGAACGGATCTTCTCTCTGCTTCCCGAAGACCAGAAAGAAGAACTGATGGCTCTGTTTGATGAGTTTGAGGATTATCAGACGCCGGAGGCAAAGTTTGCCCATTCACTGGATAATTTCCAGCCCCTGATCCTGAACAACAGCAACGGCGGCAGTGACTGGGAGGAACACGGGGTGTCCTCTCAAACGGTATATGGCAGGCAGACAAAAACGCGGCTGGGATCGGAGATCCTGTATGAAGCAACAGACAGGATCCTTCAGGAACATATCCGGAAAGGAAGTCTCCGGGAACAGAACCCGGATCAAAGGAGCACATAAATGAAAAAAATGAACAAAACATTTCTGGCCGGAACGGCATTTGCAGTAAGCGCGGCAGCCATGATGTCCCTGAGCGGATGCTGCTGTGTGCCGTCTGAACCAACCGTTTACGGACCGCCGGAGTACTTTGATCTTCCATCTTTATCCGAGATCGAATCTGCCTTTCAGATCGAACCGGAAACGAAGATCCAGATGCCGACGATGGAAGAGATTGAGACGGATTTCACGGTAGAGACCGAGATCCAGGAAGATGTCTACGGACCGCCGGAGTGGTTTGACTGATGGAACGGGAAGATCTGTACAATCTGAAAAAGGAACAGATGTCGGAACTTGCGTCTTACAGGAAAACACTTTACGATCATCCGGTCCTGAAGTTTCTTTTCCTGGAACTGACGCTGCGCTGTAATGAGAGATGTCTTCACTGCGGATCCCGGTGCGGGGATGTGCCAAGCGATGAGCTGACATTTGACCAGTACCGGACGATCCTTTCGGATATCAGACAGGATTTTGATATCCGACAGTTTCAGCTGTGCATTACCGGAGGAGAGCCGCTCCTTCGGAGGGATTTCTTCGAGCTCATGGGATATGCGGACCAGCTGGGATACAACTGGGGCATGACTTCCAACGGAACATTGATCGATGCGGAAACCGCGCGAAAACTCCATGACTGCCATATGAAAACGATCTCCGTCAGTATTGACGGGCTTGAAGCGTCCCACAATGCTTTCCGGCAGACAAAGGACGGCTATCAGCGGGCGATGAAAGGCATCGAAGCATTGATCGCCGAGGGCGGGTTTAAGCATATTCAGGTTACATCGGTCATGAATCACGGAAATATCCGGGAACTGGAGAAGATGTATGAACTGTTTGCCGGTATGGATATCGACAGCTGGCGGGTGATCGGGATCGAACCCATGGGAAGAGCTCTTATGCATCCGAAACTGCTGCTGACGGCGGAGGATCAGAGATATCTCTTCGATTTTATCCGGGAACGGCGGATGGAAGATATGCCGGTCACTTATGGATGCAGCCATTTCCTGGGATTTCATTATGAACGGGAAGTAAGGGAAAAATATTTCCTGTGCAATACCGGGCTCTATACCGCCAGCATCTGCTGCAACGGGGATATTACAGGATGCCTGGATATCGAACGCCGCCCGGAATTTGTACAGGGCAATATCCTGCATGACCGGCTGAAGGATGTATGGGAGAATCGCTTCCGGTGCTTCCGGGAAGACCTGGCAGAGCGAAATGAAACCTGCGCAGCATGCGAGTACCGGACCTGGTGCAACGGCGGTGCGCACCACAGCTACGATTATGATACGGAAAAACAAAGGATCTGTTTCAAAGGGATCCTGTGGAATTCAGACAGTGAGGGAACTATACAATGATCGATCTGCAGAAACTGACAGAGCAGAGCCGTATGGCGGCAATGGAGATATGTGAGGCTTCCGGGATCAGACCGGGACAGATCTTTGTGGTCGGATGTTCGTCCAGTGAGATACTGGGAGACCGGATCGGGACCGCGACGAATCTTGATGTGGCGGAAGCGGTCTTTAACGGGATCTTTCCGGTCCTTCAGGAACGGGGCGTGTATCTGGCAGGACAGTGCTGCGAACATCTGAACCGGGCTCTGGTCCTTCAGGAAGAGGTCCTGGAACGCTACGGCTTTGAACAGGTCAATGCGGTGCCGCAGCCAAATCATGCGGGCGGGGCGTTTGCCACGATTTGCTACAGAAGGCTGCCAGATCCGGTATTAACGGAGAGTATCTGTGCAAGGGCATCTGCCGGGATCGATATCGGCGGCACCATGATCGGCATGCATATCCAGCCGACAGTGGTCCCGCTTCGGATCTCTCTGCGAAAGATCGGAGAAGCACCGATCATCTGTGCCAGAAGAAGACCGCGTTACATCGGCGGCGCAAGGGCGGTTTATGATGAGAAACTGATGTAACAGAATGATCCTTTCAGGGGCTATTTTCCCGGAATGGGGAAATAGCCCCTGCTGTTTTGTATAAGAAATCATTTTTAGCATGTTCGGCAGGTTTTATAATGACCGGTATAAAAACAGTTATCAAAGGCTTGCACCAAACATACAAGCAGAAAAGGAGCATGGAATAATGAGTTTTGATGAAAGAAAAGAATACATGGAAGCAATGGACGCCGGGAACCGTGCCCTGGACAGCCTGAGAAATGCCAAGGCATGTCTGGACAGCGCCAGAAACTGGGGCATTTTTGATATGCTGGGCGGAGGTTTGCTGTCCAGTCTCATAAAAAGATCAAAGGTTGGCGACGCACAGGGCTTGATGCACAGGGCAAAAGAAGACCTCCGCATATTTGCCAGGGAACTGGAAGATGTTCAGATGTCTGATCAGCTGGAGATCGAGATCAATGACTTTATCGGGTTTGCAGATCTTCTCTGGGATAATTTCCTGGTAGACTGGATGATGCAGGACCGCATCAATAATGCCAGAAGGCAGCTGGATGAAGTGATCGGAAGAGTTGAACGGATCATGGACCGTATGCAGCATGAAATGAGGGGATAACAGACAGCACCCGGCGCCTTTATCCTCCCAGAATGAGATCGAGAACCGCAAAGAAACACTCCAGGACCGCAAAGAAACACTCCAGGACATCGCCTGCGAATTCCGGTGCAGCTTTTTTACAGTGCTTCATCATAAAACTCCTTTCTTCCTTTATTGATCCAGTACGGATTTTGGGAAAGAAACTACACAATTGAAGTCATCGGAACTGATTACAGGTTCCCACATGGCATTTCAGCAGAGGATACCGTATATGAATACAATGCATCTTATACCGACAGAAGATTTTGAACTGGTAAAGGAAACGTATATTGATGTGATCGACCACACACCGGGAATAGACAGACATGCCCGCTGGGTCTACGGAAAGCATCCTGATGATGAACTTCTCAGGACGTATATTGAAAATGGAGAAATGTATCTCTTTACAGACCATGAAAAGGTATTTGGAATGGTTGCGCTAGTCATGCATCAGGATAAGGCTTATGAAACAGTCCCATGGGAAGTAATCGCTTCCAATGACCAGGTGGCAACGCTGCGCCTTCTCACGATCTGCCCGGAATACCGAGGGCAGTCTCTGGGAAACAGACTTTTGGATGAAACAATTAAGATAGCCGCAGAAAACGGAAAGAAAGCACTCAGGCTTGATACGCTGTTATCCAACACCCCGGCACAGCACATGTATGAAAAGGCAGGCTTTTCCTGCAGAGGAACGCGGCATCTGTTTGAGGAAAGCCTGGGGTGGACGGATTTTGTCTTCTATGAAAAAGTGCTGGAATCGGCAGAGTAGAATAACAGTCGGTATAGTATTCTTTTTTTCAGTGATATTTACAAAATAAGAATAATCTCCTTTCGCGATTTTCATAAAACACCAAAACAAGAATAGTCTCTTCGAAAAAACTATTCTTGCTTTGGTGAATCATTGTAAAAAAGGATAGTTTTGAATAGAGAACTATCCTTTTTCTCTTTGGATCGATGAAACAAGAATAATCAGCTATTCTTAAAAACTGTTTATTCTCAAAAAAAGGATAAGTTCTGCGGGAAGGCTTTCATCAGTTTGCAGTCCAGCTGTCCCAGTCGAAGGATTCGCTGCCGACTCCGGTGCCGCCGGTGTTTTCGGTGACATTGACGGAGATAGTCCATTCATATCCCGCATCCAGTATGGTCAGATACCGGTCGCCTTCTACTTCATCAAAGACCATGTATTCATAGTAACCGTCCGGACCAAAGGCTTCACTCGTGCCGTACCAGGTATCTCCGGTAGCGTCCATGATCTTGTAGATGCCGCCGGGCAGGGAAGTGGACACGGTTCCGCTGCCGGTTATGAACAGGCAGGCTGCCAGGGTCCCGTCTTCTGCAAATACTTTGAAGTATCTTCCGATCGATTCGTCATAGCTGTTGATCTGGAAACTCAGGTACATGCTTTGACTGTAATAGCTGCTGTTATGCCACAGTTCTCCGTTTCCGGGCCAGGGCTGCACACAGGCCGCTGCCCGTTCCTGATAGTCTTTGTACTGGCTGTATTCAAATGCTTCTTTGGCGCTGTAGTATCTGCCCTGGGCATAAAGGGCACAGCCTCTCAGATAATCAAATTCGCCGCCATCCTTGCCTTCTCCGTACTGATCGGCCAGCAGGCTGCGGGCAGCTGATTCATTGGATCCGATCAGGAGAAGTTTCAGAAGATCTGCGTATAAGGGGGCGTCCACAGCATCTGTTTGTTCCATGCCAAAAGATTCCAGTACACTGTTCAGCGCAGCAAATGTTCCCGGGCCTGCACTTCCGTCTACGGCAATATCACATCCGAAATCTACCAGTGTCTGCTGCAGACCGGCGGCAGTCTGACTGACTGCGCCGTAGGAGATGACTTCACCTCCCTGCAGAGCTGCCAGAGTATCGGAGTAGATGCCATTGTTGAGGACTGTCAGAATGTCGGCCGTCAGAGCGGCATCCGGCAGACTGGTTCCCGGAGCGGCAGCAGCATTCGTTGTATCAGAAGGTGATGCCTCAGCAGGACCGGACGGGACGGAAATGCTATTTCTCCCCTGCGCTGCCTGGGCTACGTAACCATCCCCATTGTAGGCTTCCATGATCTGAGCAGTGGCTATATAAACAGGAGGCTCACTGTAGTAATATGGATCCTCTTCCGCATACGGATCAACGGAGTAGGCTGTATAAGGAGCATATAACGTTCCTGACTGCAGGTCCGCGATCACTACATTCGTATCTGTCCGGTAAGGCGTTTCGTCACCATTATGTGCACCGAGCTGTGTACGGACCGTGTAAAAGATGATCATTACATCAGCATCGTTAACGCCATCGGCCAGGATTTCCTGCGGCACTTCCCGGGGCATCCATACCTCCATGCCGGAATCCGCCCCAAAGGTGCCGTCCAGTTCTTCCGGAGTAGCCAGGGAGGTGTATTCCCAATAGTTTTCGAATAATCCGGCAGACATGCCGTTGTAATAGGATATCTCTTCCACGCACCCGGGGACATTAAAGTCATAATACCCGGATTCCATGTTGACAAAGAGAAGCTTTCCATAAACATGGGGAGCATCATAAGACAGCGGGACGGCAGCATAACGGGCATAATCCAGGATCTTCTTTGCGGTGGTTGCTGTCCTGCCGTAAAGAAGCGAATCTCGCGGTTCACCGTCAAACGCATTTACAGGAGTAAGATCTGAAACGCGGACGCCATTGACAAGAACATCCGGACAGGACATTTCAAGAGCTGCGATCAGGAAGGGATCTGTGATCTCTGCCGGATCTACCAGCATGTCGTTTTTGTAGATGTCCAGGGTTTCCAGACCTTCCGGGAAGAGAAGGCCGATCCTGTCAGCCAGGTCCCAGATATAGGCCATGCTGTTCAGGAGTACAGTGAGATGTTTCAGCGAAGGCATCTGCCGGGAAGTCAGGTTGCCGAAAATAGAATGATAGCCATAGTTGGTAAGCCGGAGCGTCAGGTCAGTCAGGTCCGGGAAAACATCATCCATGTCCAGGTTGGTGCTGAAGGTATCGCCATCGTCTATGATCAGCTTTGTAAGGCCCTGTACATCTTTCAGCTTATAGATCTTAGAATCTGCGTATCCGTGATCTTCTGAGATGTCCTGTTCAGTGAGTCCCTGACTCCATTCAAATTCCACATCCAGGCTTCCGAACTGAAACGACTGCAGGAACCTGAGACAATCCACCGGCTCGCCCTTGAGGCGCAGCTTCACATTCTGTCCGTTGAATGAAGGAGCATACTCAGCGACCATGGAGTCCAGATCGGCGGCAGCAGGCGTATCTTCTACGATGGGAAGGAAAACATCGGTACCGGATACCGGAACCAGACTGCTGATGTCAAAGTCAGCGTAAGTATTCAGATCGACTTCAATTCGATCTTCGTCCAAAGACCAGTAGACAGGCTCTCCGGAGTCTGCAAACTGGTCTTCGGAAGCAGATAAAACCAGGGGAAATAGAGTAAGTACCAATACAATAGATAACAACGAAGCGATGATTCTTTTCATATACCTTCCTCCTTTTCTGTAGAACCTGATCATCCTATAGCATGACATTTGTTCAATACTGCAGAGTTATTCTGTTATTAACAATATTGCATGAAAAAAAATACAGAGTCAAGATGACAGGAATTCTTTTATTCCATATTCGGTTGCAGAAAGGTTGAACCGGATGATCGGCAGAACGACTGATGTTTCTGGAACAGTACTGGCGTAAAAACCAATATTCTTGAATGTAATGTGTTCCAAAGTTTTCAGCTTTTGAAAAAAATAATAAGATAAACGACCTGGTGAAAAAAGACGATTGAGCGAAAGGAGGACATTCGGCTCGCGCAGACGCTCGCCTCATGTCCGTTTCCGGACCATTCTTTCATAAAAAAACAGTTGCTCATGCAAGCATGGCAACTGTTTTTCTACGAAAGAACGCTCCTCCTTTCGCTCAAGCTACTGGCGGAATTCGAATCCGCGACCTCGTCATTACCAAAGGGAAAAATTGACTTTGGCAAGTTTTGCTATTTCGTTGTAAATCTGTGAAATTTGTTGAATAATCAAGGCTTTCAGACATTTATACTCAGGTTATCTATGGGTAAGTCAGAGGCACTTTTTTAAAGTATTTTCTCAGAGTCTGAACAAAAATGTGAACAAAAAAGGAGATCGATAGAGAATTGTAATATCTATAAAAACGATATATAATTAAATAACTCTATGTGAAGGGAGATCAACATGGGATTATTCAAAAAGAAAGAGCAAAAGCAGCAACAGTCAGCTATTAAGACATTTACTTTTATACAAGCTCCAAATTTCAGAGGCTTTAGCAGGATTACTTTATCATCCCAGGACAATATTCAGGCTATATCTAATATTGATTCATTCAAAACGCTGAATCCCAAATACACTGAGGATCCAGGTATCTACATTATTCCAGAAGGTTATAGTATATCTTCGTATCCAATCGATAAATACAAATATAATCTGAAGAATGAAGAAATCTTAATTGAAACAATTCTGGAAGACGGATCACCGGCTCTGGCCGTTTACATTACAGGATTGTTAGTTGGTACTATGCAGCCTTCAGATGATAAACGGACAGATTTCTATAATGCACTTTTTGCTGAGAATATTGAAGCTGTATATATCCGTATCGAAACACATATGCATAATAAAAATACTTTTGATGAATCTGGAAAGCCATTTGTTCAGTCAGAAGAGCGGTACAGAGTATTTCTGCTTTACAAAAAGAAAGATGTATAACAGGACAACAAAAAAAGCCCCGCAATCAAGCTGGGGCCTTCTTCGTGAATGGTATTATTACACTTACCATCAGATTGCTTCCTCGAACAGATCGGCAATACTGTGATCGTTTTCATCGTTCAGATAATGGGCATAAACAGTGAGAGTAATATACAACAGATATCGTTAAATGTTATAAAATCAGGAAAAAACAATGGCGAAC
>R26__coassemble_1790_pt1 | contig 10327 bp, 9 predicted proteins | sample R26__metabat2_high_PE_046 | metagenome-assembled genome bin R26
CAGCTGTACCACCGGCCCGCCGTCCAGGCTGACCGGAAGAGTCACCAGATCCACCTTATGGGCATAAACGCAGACAGGTGCCGCCGCGCCGGTCAGGAGACAGATCAGGATCAGAAGACAGATTGCTTTTTTCATCATATAACTCACTTTTCTTTCTGGAATTTTATCAGTTCCTACTATACTGTCAGAACCCGCCAAAGTCAAATTTTCTTGCATTTTATCCTATGTTGTATTAAGGTGAAAGCAAGCAGAATGCATTTTTAAGCAGGATTTCTCATATATTATTATGATCTCCGCTCATGATCATTCACTTAAGGAAACGAAAAACCAGGAAACTCTTTTCCGGTAAATGCCGTGTATTTATGTTTTTCGGAACTGCACAAGGAACGCATCCCGAGAACATTGAAGGCCCGGATCATCGTGACCTGCACGCTTTGCACAGGATCGATCAGAACCCTGTATGGATCAAACTCTTTCGCCTTTCTGCTGCAGAAGATGTCTTACATAAAGCATCAGCCTTTTCGTATTTCATCTTACGCATGACAGTCTGAAGCAAAGGCCATACCAGGTTTTCCTTACGTTCTATTGTAAAGCATGCGCTGTTTACGTGTCCGGCTGCGCCATGTTCCGTCCAGCGCGTTCTGAGGACCACCGGGAGCATAAGTCCCGCATTTAACAGCATCAGAGCCCTTCCCCGCTCGTTTTCCTTCTATGGAATATCATTTTCCGGATCTCATCGTATATGAGTGTCTTTTTGCTATATGCAAGGTCTGTCATTTTGTATTCAAAAGGAGGCCCTACTATGGCTATTTACTTACTGGACTTCGAGAATGTTCACGATTCCGGGATCTCCGGCGTGACATCTCTTACGGAAAATGACGAGCTCTGTATCTTCTACAGCGTCAAGTCAGAGCATATGTCTTTTGAGACGCACGTCAATATCATGAAAACCGCCGCAAAGGTCAAATACATCAAGCTGCGGCGTGCAGCCAAAAACTATCTGGACTTTCAGCTTTGCACCCATCTGGGATATATCATCGGCGCCGGATTTGAAGGCCCGTTCTATATCATCAGCAAAGACACCGGATACGACAGCGCGATCGATTACTGGAAGGATCACGGCGTAACGATCATCCGCCAGCCTTCGATCGGATTCAACCGCAGCCTCGGAAAATCCACCGGCCAGAATCCGACTCACAATACGCCCCCTGCCCTGGTGACGTTCAAGCAGGGAAATGTGATCACCAACCCGGATGTGCAAACCTTATACAAGCTGGATACCGCTTCTGCGCCGAAGGATGCACCGGAAGCTCTTCCGGAGGCTGAAGCAGTTGTTTCAGAAACGGCAGAGACTCCGGCTGAAGAGATCTATTGCGAAGAAGTGGTCCTTACGGCAGAAGCTGACAATTCCGAAGCAGTCAGCATTCCCGCGGAGATCGATGTGATCCCGGAAACCGCAGCTGCTGCAGAGCCCGAAGCGCCTGCCCCGGAAAAGAGTTCTTCCGGAAGTTCCGGAAAGAAGAAAAAGAGCCGTTCTTCGAAAGCTGCTGAAAAGCCGGCAGAAGAAGCGCCTGCTCTGAAAGAAGTTGAAGCTGTTTCGGACGCCCCGGCTGCTGCAGACAGTTCTGAGCAGAAAGGATCTGACGGTGAAAACGGATCTTCCGCAGAGGAAGCGCCGGCCAATGCAGCAAGCACTCGCTCCAGCCGTTCGAGCAGATCCAGACGAAGCAGTTCGAAAAAGACCGATGAAAGCAAAGAAGCTGTTGTTTCGCAGGATATCGCAGCATCGGAAACGGAGACAGCACCGCAGCCTGAAACAGCTGCGGCAGAACCAGCCGCTTCGGAAGAGACAGCTGAGCAGGTCCCGGAAAAAGCGGAAACCCTTCCGGAATCCTACCGCAAGAGAGTCCGTACCGCACTGAAAGGCAGAAACATTCCTTCCGCCTACTATGCTTCCATTTACAAAGCGATCCTGAACAGCTACGACAAGCTGGCCCTGAACAATCTTCTGGTGAAGACCTTCGGCAGCAGCAAGGGCGGCGAAGTATATAAACAGATCAAAGAGATCTTTATGGATTTCCAGTCATGAACCTTTGTGAGACCTGTGCGTACTACGTGTACGATGAAGAATTTGAAGAATACTTCTGCGACGTCGATATGGATGAAGACGACACGGTAAAACACCAGATGTAGGAACGAAGATCAGAAGATCCCGCAGGCGCTCCTGCGGGATCTTTATTTTCCCTTTTTCGCATTAGTTTTTTATTATGTTTTTCATGCAGATTTTGGTTTTTCTTTATTTCGCATGGTTTTTTTCCCTGAATTTTCATGCGTAATTTGAATTTCTTTAAAAACGCATGAAAAATTGCCTGGATTTTTCATGCAAAATTTGAATTTCTTCAAAAACGCATGAAAACAGCCGCCAAATTATCATGCAAAATTGAAACTTCCTTAAAAACGCATGAAAACAGCCGCCAAATTATCATGCAGAATTGCGATTCCTTCAAAAACGCATGAAAAACCGCTGTGCTGGATCATCTGCAAAGCATAAAGAGAAGGCCCGTCACCGGTACACATTTTCCCGGGACTGGATCACCGCAGCTGCCATCCCTGTTCCGATCCGGCAGGCCTGTGAAAGCGGGACGCTGCTGATCAGTCCGGCACTGACCCCGGCAAAAAAGGCATCCCCGGCGCCGGTGGAGTCCACCACTGTCACCTGTTCGGCTTCACAATACCCTTCCTCTTCGCAGCCGGCATAAACAGCCCCATCTTTATCCATGGTAATGACCATGGCCGGGATCCCGGTTTCAGCCATGCCTTTCTTAAGAAGCTGCAAAAGGTCCTGCGCCGACAGATTCCCGGTGTCCTGCCCGAACATAACGCCGGCTTCCTGCCGGTTGCAGATAAAGCAGCCCGTCCGCCGGATATAGGGCATCCTCTCCAGAGCGATGTTGATGTTGGAGATCACTCCGTACACCCTGGCCTGATGCTTCTGCGCCAGGCGAAAGACATCTTCTACGATCCTCTCTTCCACATCCATCTCCAGCAGCACGCCGTCCGCATCCCGGAAGATCTCATCTCCTTTTTGTTCCAGCACTTCGTGTAGCGGAAGCAGGTCCTGCCTCCGGGACAGGTTCGCGCAGACATCTCCCTGCGGATTGAGGATCACCATCCAGGTGCCGATGCAGTCCGGCCTTCGAAGCACATAGTCTGTGTTCACGCCGGCTTCGTTCAGATGATCCAGGATCGCTCCGCCGGGTCCGTCTTCATCGATCATGCTGACGAAGAAAGGCCTGAGCCCCAGTCCTGCCAGATCGTCCGCTACATTTCTGGCAACACCGCCGTATTTGTATTCGATCCTTCCCACGTTCCGGCCGACAGGATTGAAATCCCCTTCCGGATAGCCCTTGATATCCATAAATACCGTTCCGATCACGACGATCTTCCTGGCGGGGTCGATCATATTCTTTATCTCCATCACATCATCGCCTCACTGTTTTCTGTCCGATTTACTTTCTGCTGCAAGGATACCACACCGCTAAAGCCGTCGCAAATATAAAAGAATCTGCATTTCTACTGCATTTCCCCTTGTTCTGATCCAAAAAAAGAAATATAATCTGTGAAAATTACAATTGTCAAAGGAGTTGCTCAAATGAACGATACGCTGGATACTGTCATGAATGCTGCTGAAGAACCCGAGCTCGCTGCCGCACCGGAAGCCGCTGTGGAACCGGAAGCTGCCGCAGAACCGGAAGTTACTGCGGAACCGGAAGCTGCTGTCGAGCCAGAAGCGCCTGCCAAACCGGAGGTCACCGAGAAAATGGAAGATTATTCCAAGGAAGTGGAATCTTCCGTGCGCAAGATCTATGAAGGAGATATCATGGAAGGCGAAGTCATCGCCTTTAACGAGCATGGTGTGATCCTGGATCTTAATTACTTTGCCACCGGGCGTGTGCCTGTTGAGGAAATGAGTGCCGATCCCACGTTCAATATTATGACGGATGTAAAAGTCGGCGACCGTTTCCAGGCCATGGTCAAGTCCGTCGACGACGGCAAAGGCAATATCCTGCTTTCCAAGAAAGCCTGTGAGTCCGAGAACTCCTGGGATAAACTCAGGAAAATGAAGGAAGAAGAAACAGCAGTCACCGGTACCGTTTCCGAAGCGGTCAAGTCCGGCGCTGTCATGTATGTGGAAGGGATCCGGGGCTTCATTCCCGCTTCCAAGCTGGATGTCAGATACGTGGAAGATACTTCACCCTATGTCGGCAAAAAGCTTTCCGTCCGCATCATCGAAGTAGACGAAGAACGCAAGAAACTGATCCTTTCCGCCAAAGAAAGCGCTACCGAAGCATATGTGAAACAGCAGACAGAAAACGTCAAGCGCCTGCAGGTCGGCAGCATTGTCACAGGAACTGTGGAATCCCTCCAGAATTACGGTGCTTTCGTGGACCTTGGAGATGGCATTTCAGGACTTCTTCATATTTCCGAGATCAGCAATGAACGGATCAGCCACCCGAAAGCAGTCCTTCGTACCGGACAGAAAGTCAACGTCATGATCCTCCGGATCGAAAACGGAAAGGTCAGCCTGTCCATGAAAGCGATCGAAGCTGCAAAGGAACAGCAGGTGGAGGAAGAAGCTAAGGAATATCACAGCGAATATGTTCCGAACAATCCCTTCGCCGATCTGCTGAAGGATTATCTGAAATAACGAATACGCTCTGCTCTTTTCAGCAGAAAAAAAGGCGGGATCACACCAGTGTGATCCCGTCTTCTGTTATCTCCAGTCTGCGGGCTTTATAAAGAACCCCTACCGCCCGCTTGAACGCGTTTTTGCTGAGGTGGAAGTCCCGTTCGATCACTTCCGGATCCGCCTTGTCATTGTACGGCAGACGCCCTCCCCTGCGGCTTATGCGGGTATAGACATTTTCCGCATCCGCCTGAAGCTTCAGCATCGCTTTCTTTTTCCGTTTTTCGTCAAGGTCTGCCCCGGAAAAGTGTTTGTCGATCCACATGGTCGCTGCAAGACGTTCCGATTTGTCCACATATAAAGCCACCGGATAATACATTCCCTCTTCCACCTTCTCCGTCTGCTGACGGAACGGAAGGAACAGATCCTTTTCCAGTCCCCAGTCCAGGAATGCCCCGATGGGCGAAACCTGTTTGACTTTCAAGGCTGCGACCTCCCCGATCGTGATCTTCGGGGTATGGACCGTCGCGATCAGACGGTCGTCGGAATCCCGGTACAGGAACACTTTCAGCCGGTCTCCCACACGGGTATCCGGGCCCACCTGCTTGATCGGAAGCAGAACCCTGTCTTTTTCATTTCCCAGATAAGCGCCGAAGCTTTCCAGGGAACACACCGGAAGCGTCTGCCATTTCCCAAGCATAAACTGGATCGATTCATTTGATACGGACATTATTCACCTCATAAGTTGTCCCGGCAGGTTCTGCCGGGACGACAATTTTCTTTTCAGATTCTTTATGATCTTATAATCCTTTGAATTCCACATAGAGTTCCCGGACGGCGTTCGGATCCGCCGGAGCAGCCTTTGCCGCAGCTTCCGGAGCCTTGGCAGGAGCTTCTTCTGTGTGGTCTGAATCCCTGTAAGCCAGGAATTTCGGCGCTACCTGCGGGAACAGTGCCAGGCTCAGGATATCCTCGTCGCTCTTTGCGATATCCGCATACTCATTGCGGTATTTTTCAAGCTCCGGTTCCAGAAGATCTGCCGGTCTGCAGGTGATCACATCTTCCGGTAAGATACCGGCAGCGGCCAGCACGGAAGGATTCACCTCACCGGGGAGCTTGCCGTATTCCCCTTTGATCAGGGCACGGGACTCCTTCGGGAAATTCTTGTATTTGCCGATGATCACGTTCATGACTGCCTGAGTACCCACGATCTGGGAAGTCGGCGTTACCAGAGGCGGATAGCCGAAGTCTTTCCTTACCTTCGGGATCTCCGCAAGCACATCATAGAATTTATCTTCTTTTCTGGCTTCCTTCAGCTGATTCAGCAGGTTGGACAGCATACCGCCGGGCACCTGGTATCTCAGCGTATTGGTATCCACACGCAGAACTTTGGAATTCAGGATGCCTGCTGACTCCAGTCTTGCAGCAACATTACGGAAATGCGCTGCCGCTTCAGACATTTTTTCCAGATCGAGTCCTGTATCCCGGGCGGTTCCCTTCAGGGTTGCGACCAGGGATTCCGTCGCCGGCTGGCTGGTTCCGTTTGCCAGCGGTGACAGGGCTGTGTCTACGATATCCACGCCTGCAAATGCCGCCATCAGGTTGACCATGTCGCCGGTACCTGTGGTGTTGTGGGTATGCAAGTGGATCGGTACGCTGACCTTTTCCTTCAGAGCCTTGATCAGGGAATATGCAGCATCCGGAAGCAGCAGGTTCGCCATATCCTTGATGCAGATCGTATCAGCTCCCATCTGTTCCAGATCCTGCGCCAGCTTAACAAAATAAGCTTCATCATGGATCGGGGAAATGGTATAGGACATGGCTGCCTCCACCTGGCCGCCGTATTTCTTGGTGGACCGGATGGCCTGTTCCAGGTTGCGCACATCGTTCAGCGCGTCAAAGATACGGATGATATCGATGCCGTTTTCAATGGATTTGGCGCAGAACATATCTACCACGTCGTCCGCATAGTGCTTGTAGCCCAGGATATTCTGGCCGCGGAACAGCATCTGCAGCTTCGTGTTTTTGACATATTTGCGAATTGTCCTGAGTCTTTCCCACGGATCTTCGTTCAGGAATCTCATGCAGGAGTCAAATGTGGCTCCGCCCCAGCATTCCAGGGAATAATAACCGATGGAATCCAGAAGCTCCAGCGCCGGGATCATGTCTTCGATCGTCATTCTGGTCGCTGCCTGGGACTGATGAGCATCTCTCAGGATCGTATCAGTGATCAATAATGGTTTATCCGATAAAAACTTCATGAAGTTTACCTCTTTCTAGTTGTGAAATGCCTGTCCGCATCCTTCGGACTCTGCGGCTTATCAGCCGAAGAGCGAGATCAGCACGCCGGCTGCAATGGCGGATCCGATAACGCCGGCCACATTCGGGCCCATGGCATGCATCAGCAGGAAGTTGCCCGGATTGTACTGCTGTCCAACCTTCTGGCTGACTCTGGCAGCCATAGGAACAGCCGATACGCCGGCAGATCCGATGAGCGGATTGATCTTCTCTTTCAGGAACAGGTTCATGAACTTGGCCAGGAGCACGCCGCCTGCGGTACCGAAGGAGAATGCCACGATACCCATTGCCATGATCATCAGGGTCTTCAGATCCAGGAAGGTCTTGCCGGTAGCTGTTGCACCGACGGAGATGCCCAGGAAAATGGTAACGATGTTCATCAGTTCATTCTGTGCGGTCTTGCTGAGACGTTCCGTTACGCCGCATTCCTTCAGCAGATTGCCGAACATCAGGCAGGCGATCAGCGGAGCTGCTGACGGCACCAGAAGGGCAACAAAGATGGTTACAACGATCGGGAAAACGATCTTTTCTCTCTTGCTTACCTGACGAAGCGGACGCATCACGATCTTGCGTTCCTTGTCCGTGGTCAGAAGCTTCATGATCGGCGGCTGGATCACAGGTACCAGTGCCATATAGGAATAGGCAGATACCGCGATGGGTCCCAGAAGAGCCGGTGCCAGAAGCGCTGTTACGAAGATAGCTGTCGGGCCGTCCGCTCCGCCGATGATACCGACAGATGCTGCTTCACGTCCGGTGAAGAGTCCGCTCAGGCGGCATCCAAGGAAGGTCATAAAGATACCCAGCTGGGCTGCTGCTCCGAGAAGCAGGGACTTCGGATTCGCGATCAGCGGACCGAAGTCTGTCATGGCGCCGACACCCATAAAGATCAGGCAGGGATAGATTCCCAGCTTGATCCCAAGATACAGGATATCAACAAGACCCGGTGTGATGGTCTGCCCTACCGTAATGCTGGCGAGGATCGATTCCGAGACCCCCAAACCCTGCATTTCGGAGATGAATTCCGCAGAGATCGGAGCTCCGCCGAACAGATCCCAGTGCACATGACCTCCGGCAAACAGTACTTCGTGGAACATATTCGCTCCCGGAAGGTTGGTCACAAGCATACCTACTGCAATAGGGACCAACAGGAGCGGTTCAAATTTCTTAACGATTCCCAGGTACAACAGGACACAAGCGATCACGATCATGATCACGCATTTCCAGTTGTCACCCTGGAAAAACTGGAAAAATCCTGTCGACTGACAGAAATTAGCTATAGCCTGCATAGACGACTCCTCCGTTTACTCAATCACGCATAATAAGGTATCAGGTTCGACTGTGTCGCCTTTTCTTACAGATACAGAAGCAACTCTGCCGTCCTTCGGGGACATGATCTCATTTTCCATCTTCATGGCTTCCAGGATCATCAGCACGTCGCCGGATTTCACGGCGTCGCCTGCTTTCACGCGTACGTCGAGGATATTGCCGGGCATCGGAGACAGGATCTGTTCGCCCTGGCCCGGAGCTGCCGGTGCTGCGGCAGGAGCCGGTGCAGGTGCAGGTGCTGCCGCAGGAGCCGCTGCCGGTGCTGCTGCGTCGCTGATTTCTTCTACTTCTACTTCAAAAACTGTTCCGTTTACATTTACTCTGTATTTTCTCATCATGTCCTCCCTTTATGAGTTGATCTTCTTAAATGATACGATCCTGAGACCGCTGACATCAGTCCCCATCACCGCGCTGACAGCTGCTGCCATCTGAGGCGTCACTGTTCCGGCGGCTGCCGGTGCCGGTACTGCTGCAGCAGGTGCCGCTGCCGGGCTCACAGCCTTCTCTTTCTTACGGTCTGCACGGCTCATGATACCGCTCATGATCGTGATCAGGATAATGATACAGATCAGTCCGATAAACACCGTACATATTCCCATCAGACACACAAACAAATTGGAATATTCCATGTCTCCCTCCTAATGCACCAATTCAAAAATAATCTGCCCTAATTTATACCACACTCCGTGTGAATAAGATATAGGCATTGTCAAAAAAATGACAGACCAAAACGGCAGGAAAATTGGGCATTTTTTGCCATTTCCTGCACCGTTTCTCTAAAAATGCCAGGCAATGTTCTCATACTGCCTGGCAAATCCATATCGGGGTAACAGGATTTGAACCTGCGACCTCTCGGCCCCCAGCCGAGCGCTCTAGCCAAACTGAGCCATACCCCGAAAGACTTCCCTATTATGGTACATCCCGCCGGAAAATGCAATCACTTTTTTTATTTTTCGAGATTTCCTTTTTCTTCTGCAGAACTTTTCAGGTTCGGCAGCCTGAAATGCAGAAAAAAACAGCTTTGGCAGCATTTTCACTCAAAATGAGCCGAAAAACGCTGCCAAAGTTGAAAAGTTCAGCTTATAAAGCCGGTCAGGCTCCGGATAGACGGTCACGATCCGGATAGCCGGTCTTGTTCCGGATAGCCGGACCGGACCCGGATCAATCCGGAACCAGGTTCGGGTCAAACGCCGGGATCTCGTATACGCCGCCGGCCGCCACGAACTCGTCATATGTCATAGCCGCATAGCCCCACCACTGGGGATTGAACATCATATCTGCCGGCATGGTGGTATAATCGGAAGCAACGATCAGAGCAAAGAAATCCGGGAGATGTTCGTCCGATACAGCCGGAACTGCATCCACAAATTCCTTGAGGTATGCATGATATGCCTCTTCGGAAGTATCGCCTGCCGCAGCTGCATCTTCTGCTACTGCTTCTCCTTCCAGCGGGGTTACTTTGCAGCCGTTCTCAAAGACTTCAATGTTGCCGACAACTTCTGAGGTCTCATCAACGTACAGATCTTTCACGTAGCTTTCTTCTGTTACGATCCACTTGGATCCATTCGTCAGACTGACAACAGGACCCCAGACCGTTTCATAAGACTCGTCATACGCATATGCACCGTGTCCCAGGATGCCGTTTTCTCCCCAGATCTCATTCCAGCCTTCACAGTTGACCCATTTGATCCAGCCGTTCAGTGTGGAGTTGTCAAAGGTAAGGAGCATTTCTCTCTGATAATCCATGTCCGCGATATTGCCGTTGATCTCAGAGTTGGCCACTGTGATATCCATCGGGCTGGCCTGCTCCCCATCCGGGATCAGATTGGCGTTGCCGTCGCTGTTGATCACAGACAGCAGGAAGAGATCATCATAGCCGAGAGCGGTGCTGCCATAGTTGTTTGTGTATGTGACATCGTCCAGATACACCAGCGTGGAGCAGCTTCTCATCAGGATCGCCGCGCCGGATGTGAAATACACATAGTTCAGGGTATCATGGTTAAAGAAGGAGGCGGA
>R26__coassemble_1798_pt1 | contig 10303 bp, 11 predicted proteins | sample R26__metabat2_high_PE_046 | metagenome-assembled genome bin R26
GAGCTCTGCCGGTGGTGATATTGCCGTCCAGCGTCACCGTTTCTCCGCTCATGATCGCTCCATGCATACCGCCTTCCATTCCCGGATAGCAGGTTGCGTTCTTTCCTTCCAGGAGTCCGAGTCCTGCCAGTACGGTAGGCGCTGCACAGATCGCCGACACCAGCCTATCTTTTGCAAATGCCAGGCACTGCTTCTTAACCAGCTCACATTTCGCAAGATTCTGGGTGCCTACGCCGCCGCCCGGAAGCACGATCATATCCGCTGCTGCATAATCAGCATCCTCTGCCAGCACATCCGCTTTCACGACTACATCATGCGCACCGGTCACTTCGATCCTTCCCATAATGGAAGCTGTCGTCACATCGATCCCCGCTCTTCTCAGCAGGTCAACACTTGCCAGCGCCTCGATCTCTTCAAATCCATCTGCCAGAAATACGATCACTTTTTTCATCATTCTTCTCCTGTCTTTATCATTCACTTCCTGTTTTCTGTTTCTTAAATTGTTAGTATATCACATTCTCTCCGGGAGAAAAATGGTTCTTTCCCCGCGCAGAATCCCTTGGGATCCCGCTGAGATGCAACGAATGAAGAGGTATGCACGTTTTTTTGCTGCTTTTGGACTTCTAAATCGTTCATAACTTGTTATTTATTGCATTTTTTAGCTGAAAATCACGCATACCTCGTGATTCGTTACAACGGCGCCTAAAAAGCCAAAAATGCTACAGCCATGAGCGCAATATAAAACGGCTGTGAACGACAACTCGTTCACAGCCGCATGTTTCAGAAAACTACAACTATATCTACCGGTCTTCCCGGAAATAGCTAAGGCCCAGGGAAGCCGGCGGCTGATTCTCCCTCTTGTTTCGAAGGGAGGTGAAGATCAGCACGATGATGGTGACCACGTAAGGTGCCATCTGGTACAGTTCCTTGATCGCCAGATTGGTGCCTGACGGAATGAAGATATGCAGGATATATAATCCGCCGAACAGGATGGACGCCCAGATGCTGTGCGCCGGACGCCAGATGGTGAAGATGACCAGGGCGATAGCAAGCCAGCCTCTGTCACCGAACGCATCATTGGACCATACGCCGCTTGCGTAATCCATAACATAGTAAAGTCCGCCAAGTCCGGAAACCATCGCGCCGATACAGGTCGCGAAATATTTATATCTGGTAACGTTGATGCCCGCTGCATCAGCGGTAGACGGACTCTCGCCGACAGCACGCAGCTGCAGTCCCAGTTTGGTATGGAAGATCACGACCGAAGCGATGATCGCCATGGCAACAGCGGTGTATGCCAGGAAGCTGTATGACAGGAAGATCTGTCCGAACCATCCGAGGTCTTTGGCAAATGGCAGCTTCGCACTGAAGAACTGGCTGGTCCTTGACAATGCGATGGAAGGAACGTCTGCGCCGGACAGCTTGATCAGGGAGCCGCCGAAGAAGTTTCCGAAGCCTACGCCAAAAGTGGTCATGGCAAGACCGGTTACGTTCTGGTTCGCACGGAGGGTGACCGTCAGGAAGCAGTAGATCAGACCCATGATCAGGGAACCCAGCAGACAGCACACCAGGGGGATCAGGATGCCCAGGAAGGCATTCATATTTTCGATGCCCGTTCTGGTCTCATACAGAAAGGAGCCGATCACGCCGCAGATACCGCCGACATACATAATACCTGCAGTACCGAGGTTCAGGTTGCCGGATTTTTCGGTAATGGTCTCTCCTACTGCGCCGAACATCAGGGGAATTCCCTGAGAAACGGCTCTTGGAATAAAGGAAAGTAAGAATCCGAACATCATGCCACCTCCTTATGGGACTTCCTGAAGCTGACTTTGTAGTTCAGGAAGAATTCGCATCCGATGATAAAGAACAGGATGATGCCTGTGATGATATCGCCGTAGGACTGGTTGAGGCTGTAGGCAGTGGTGATCTCGCCTGCGCCTCTCTGCAGGAACACGATCAGGAAACTGGTCAGGACCATATAGATCGGATTGAACTTGGCAAGCCAGGCCACCATAACGCCCGTGAAGCCGCGGCCGCTCACCAGAGTTGTGGTCAGCGTATGATCTGTACCGCCTACCAGCAGAAGACCTGCCACGCCGCAGAGAGCGCCGGACAGGACCATGGTCCTTATAATGACCTTGCGGACCTTGATGCCGACGTAACGGGCAGTGGGTTCGGATTCGCCGACGACAGACAGCTCATAGCCGTGCTTGGAGTATTTCATGTAAATGAACATGGCGATCGTCAGCACGGCAACGATAATGATATTCAGCAGGTATTTGGATCCTCCCACCTGGGGGAACCATCCTGCGTTGGTATTCTGGTTGATGATGCCGATCTTGCCGGCTCCCTTGGGGACCTCCCAGACTATGACAAAGAAAGCGACCAGCTGAATGGCCACGTAGTTCATCATCAGGGTAAACAGCGTTTCATTGGTATTCCATCTGGCTTTGAACACAGCCGGGATGACTGCCCAGATCGCGCCGCAGGCAATGGAAACCACCACCATGATCAGGATCAGGAGCCCATTGGGGATCTTATCTCCCAGAAGGATCATGACCGCAGCTGCTCCGAGAGCGCCCATCAGCGCCTGCCCGTCGCCGCCCAGATTCCAGAACCTCATCTTAAATGCAGGGGCCAGGGCGATGGAGATACACAAAAGGATCGCAATGTTCTGGCACAGCATCCAGATACGCCTGGTGGTGCCGAAAGTACCGTCGATCATGGCGGCATACACCTTGATCGGGTTCAATCCGGTGGTGACCATGGTGATAACGCCGCACAGCACAAGCGCCAGGATGATCGCCACGATCCGGATGAGCCAGGCTTTATACCAAACAATATCTTTTCTTCTTGAAATATGTATCAGAGGAATCCTATTCATGTTCCGCTCCTCCCAGTCTTGTCATCATCAGTCCGACCTGCTGCTTGTCGGCTTCCCGGCCGTCCAGCTCACCGGATACCTGTCCGTCGCAGAGCACGAGGATCCGGTCACACAGCTCCAGGAGCACGTCCAGATCTTCTCCGACATAGATCACAGCTACTCCTCTGGCCTTCTGCTTGTTCACCAGATCGTAGATGATATAAGAGGAGTTGATGTCCAGTCCGCGAACTGCATAGGCGGTCATCAGCACGGTCGGCGCCGCAGCGATCTCACGCCCTACCAGGACTTTCTGCACGTTGCCGCCGGACAGTTTCCGGACAGCCGTACGGATGGACGGCGTATTGACCTCCAGCTCCTTCACAACCTGCTCAGCCAGTTCATAAGGCGCCTTACGGTCGGTAAAGAGACCGTGTCCGTGGCGGAAGGACCGCAGCATCATATTGTCCGCCAGGTCCATGTTGCCCACAAGTCCCATACCCAGCCGGTCTTCCGGTACGAAGGAAAGCGTGATGCCCATGTCCGTGATCTTCTTGGGATCCATGCCCACCAGCTCTTCTTCCGTGCCGTCTTCATTGACAAACAGGATACTGCCGGTTTCGATCTTCTGCAGACCGGCGATGGCCTCCAGAAGCTCTTTCTGGCCGTTTCCGGAAATGCCGGCGATGCCCAGGATTTCTCCGGTGCGTGCCGTAAAGTTAATATTCTTCAGCTTCTCCACGCCATCGGAATCCCTTACTGTCAGATTCTTCACGATGATCTTGTCTTTCGGATCCACCGGGACTTTCCGCTCGATATTGAGGGTCACGGCGTGTCCTACCATGGCGTCAGTCAGTTGCTGGGTATCGGCTTCCGAGGTCTTGATATCGCAGATATATCTTCCCTTTCGAAGGATCGCCACCCGGTCTGAGATCTCCAGCACCTCGTTCAGTTTGTGGGTAATGATGATGATGGATTTTCCATCCTGTTTCATGTTGCGCAGGACATTAAACAGTTTTTCCGTTTCCTGCGGTGTCAGGACTGCCGTCGGCTCATCCAGGATCAGGATGTCTGCCCCGCGGAACAGGACCTTGACGATCTCTACCGTCTGTTTCTGGGAAACGGACATATTGTAGATCTTCTGGCTCGGATCTACATCAAAGCCGTACTTGTCACAGATCTCCCTGATCTTGGCGCCTGCTGCCTTCAGATCATACCGGCGCTTGTCTTTCAGCCCCAGTACGATATTCTCTGCCGCTGACAGTACATCGATCAGTTTGAAATGCTGATGGATCATACCGATCCCCAGGTCATAGGCGTCTTTCGGGGAATTGATGGAGACTTCCTTTCCATTGACAAAGATCTGCCCCTCTTCCGGATAATAGATCCCGGCGATGGCATTCATCAGGGTCGTCTTGCCGGATCCGTTTTCGCCCAGCAGAGCAAGGATCTCTCCCTGGTACACTTCCAGAGAAACATCTTCATTGGCTGTAATATTGCCAAATCGTTTCGTGATGTGTTTCAGTTCTAAGATCGGGGATTGTTTATCCAATACTTTTCTCCCTCCATTCTTTTTACTGCATCGGGGTTATCCCGCAGGATACTGCCTCACAGGATACAGGAAAACCGGCAATCAGCAGATCTGCCCGCTTTCCTGTATCTTCAAGGCCATAAAAACAAGATTAGGGAGGCTTTCCAAGAAAGCCTCCCTGTTCGCATTTTGGCTAATTAGAATGCGGTATCAAGCAGTGTGATGCCATCGATCTGAAGATCGAAGTACGGAGCAGAACGGAAATTGGATTCCAGGAAAGCACCGTCGATCACGACTTCTGTATCGCCTTCATAGGCCGGATCAGTGTCAACGTCAGCCATATAGGTCTCAAGTGCAGCGCCTTCTACTGTGAAGGTGGAAGCATCAAATACCTGAAGTTCGCCGGCAAGGAGTTTTGCCTTTGCTTCTTCGATCGCTTCTGCTGTGCCTTCTGCTGCAACAGCATCATTCAGGTCTGTCAGGAGAACGCTTTCGGTCTCGATCGTTCCTGTCCAGTCAGCCGGGATCTCTGCGCCGGCTTCAATGCTGTCCATTACGAAGGTGTAATACGGAGCCCAGTTGATCCTGGAGGAGATGATGTAGGTGTTCGGAGCAGCAGCGATGGTGGAGCCGTTGTAGGAAACGTCCGGAACGCCTGCAGCTTCACATGCAGTCGGGGCACCCATGGAGTCAGCATGCTGGCTGATCAGTACGCAGCCATCGTTGATCAGCATCTGTGCGCCTTCTTTTTCCTTTGTCTCATCATACCAGGAACCGGTGAAGGTTACTTCCATGGTAGCGCTCGGGCAGACAGATCTTGCGCCAAGGAAGAAAGATGTGTATCCGGAGATAACTTCTGCATAGGTGAAAGCTCCGACATAACCCATCTTAGCTTCTTCTTCGGTGATCTTGCCTTCTGCGATCATCTCGTTCAGCTTCATGCCGGCAGCGATACCAGCCATGAAACGTCCTTCATAGATGGAAGCGAATGCATTGTGATAGTTCGGAAGGTTCTCTGTATGAGCCTTTGTTCCGGTTGCATGGCAGAAATGAACTTCCGGGGCTTCCTTTGCTGCTTCGATCATATAGTCTTCATGTCCGAAGCTGTCTGCAAATACAACATTGCAGCCTCTGTCAACCATGTTCATTGCTTCTTCGTAGCATTCCTGGCCTTCCGGAATATTGGTGGAAATGTAGTAGGTCTCGCCTTCCACCAGGCCTCTTGCTTCACATGCTTCCTTGAAAGCGTTGATGAAGTTCAGGTCATAAGTGGAGTTCTCATCATGCAGGCAGATCAGACCTGCAACGATGCCTTCATCAGCCTTAGTCTGAGCGGTTCCCAAAGCTGTGAACATGCCGAATACCATTGCTGCAGCAATGATCATAACGGCAATTTTCTTAAATGTTTTCATTGGTTTTGTCCTCCATTTGTTTACTATATACTGTTTATCAGTCGCTGAGTTGACTGTGCAGCACAAAAGTAATATGTCATACGTCTTACGATCGGATGTTTACGCGTCCTGCTCCACAAAGGTGATCTTTCCGTCGTCGGTCATTTCCGAGATCATAGCCAGGGATTCCACCCTGACGCCCTTTTCCCGGATACGCTTTCCGCCTTCCTGGAACACCTTTTCAATGGCGATCCCACAGCCGGCCAGATGTGCGCCGGACTGCCGGATGATCTCCATCAAGCCCTCCAGGGCTGCTCCGTTCGCCAGGAAATCGTCGATCACCAGCACGCGGTCATGTTCATTGAGAAACTGTTTCTCTACCCTTGCTTCATAATCATTCCCATGGGTATAGGAATGAATATGGGCGACATAACAGTCGTTGGTCAGGTTCTTTGTCTGGTGCTTCTTGGCAAAGACGACCGGAACATGAAACTGCTCAGCGCAGACCACGGCGATCGCGATCCCGGATGTTTCGATGGTCAGGACCTTGGTAATCTGTTCGTCTTTGAATAATCTGTAGAATTCTTTCCCGATCTCGGTCATGAAAGGAACATCGATCTGATGGTTCAGAAAGGAGCCCACTTTCAGTACTCCGCCCGGAAAAACCTTGCCATCCTGTAAGATCTTTTCTTCTAATGATTTCATTAACAATCACCTTAAAGAGAACACGGCAGGAAACAAGTCCTGCCAGGATCTTCCTGAAAAACTAATTGTGAAGAATATGTGAAAACTATAACAACGATTTTCCTTTTCGTCAATCTAACATTTCACTATTTAGACCACAGTTCAGGGGTTTTTTTTATGCATTTTTACCACGTGCCGAAACCTCATGCCGGGAAGGAAAAAGTATCCTGAAAAGCCGGTCAGCAAAGCTCTCTGATCTTTACCAGCGCCTTTTCCAGCCGTTCCTTATTCTGCTCTCCCGGAGTCCACATTTTAAAGGCGTTGTCTCCTTCGTGGCGCGGGATCAGATGGATATGGAAATGGAATACGCTCTGCCCTGCTGCCGGATGATTGTTCTGCAGGATATTGATCCCGTCTGCTTCAAATACTTCCGACAGGACAGCTGCCATTTTTTTGGCCAGGACAAACGCCTTACCCACCAGTTTGTCATCCAGTTCGAAGATGTCCGCCGCATGATCCTTAGGAAGGATCAGGGCATGTCATTCGGTTGCCGGGCCGGCATCAAAGATCACTTTGAAGTCATCGTCTTCATACAGTGTGTAAGTTGGGATATCCCCATTTGCCAGTTTGCAGAAAATGCAGTTTTCGTCTTTCATAGTTCATGCTCCTTTATCAATATACAGGCCTTTTATGGGTCACTGTTTCTTTGCTTTGTATGGCAGGAAGATCAGGCTCAGGATCACGCCGAAGACCAGGCCGCCGATGTGGGCTGCAATATCAACGCCCCTTCCGTTGACAAAATTCGAATAGAATAAAAACGCCAGCATGATCGCGATCCGGTACAGTAAGATCGCGGAACCGGTCCTTTTTTTCGCGACATACATCAGATAGACTGCCATCGCAATGATCCCGTAAACCGCGCCGCTAGCCCCTGCGGAAACCGAATATTCTCCGGAGAGCTGATGATAGGCGCAGGATACCACGCTGCCGCCTAAGCCGGACAGCATATAGATCAGGAAGAACTTCAGATGGCCTACGATCCTTTCATAATTCCATCCCAAAAGTCCCAGATAGACCATGTTGCCCGCCAGATGCTGAATGGAAAAATGCATGAACATGCAGGTAAGCAGTCTCCAGAATTCATGTCTTTCAAAGACATAGGGAGCGAAATCCGCTCCCATGGAAACCATATAAGCCGGACTGGCGGTGCTCCCGCCCAGCGCAATGATAAAATAATAGACCACGTTGACCAGGATAAGACCTGCTGTCACATAGGGAAATGTCTTTTCCTTTACCATCGTCTTCAGACTGCTCATTCCAACCGCTCCCGTTTTCTGTTCCGCCCACACTTGCCCAGGGCTCTCGATCAGTCATTATCATATCGCATTCCTTTTGGAATTGCACGGGATAATTTGGGCTTTTCTGTCCTAACGCAGTACAAACTCCTGGTCCGCCAGCCGGATGACATCCCCTGCATTTACTGCTCTTTTCCGATACGGTTCGATCCGGATCCCGTTGATATAGGTGCCGTTTGTGGAATTGAAATCCTCGATAAAACAGCTTCCTGCCGTGCTTTGTTTATTTTCACTGATACGGGCGTGCATTCTGGAAACAGACGGGCGATCGATGATACAGTCCATTTCTCCCTCCAGTTTTCCGATCAGAAACGGATACCGGGTGATCTCGATCACGTTTCCTTCCTGCCGGCCGATCCCCACCAGACGGCGTTTCCTTTTCTGCTCCAGCAGGACCGTCCGGTCCTGCTGCTCATTCTCACAATTGACGGATTCCTTAAACAATCTGTCCTCATCAAGATCCAGGAGCCCGTCGATCTCATCTGCCTGCACGGGACGGACCTTGTCGGATGCGCTGTCTGCCTCGCCGGTCCAGGGAACCCTGGTAAGAAGTTCCTCCAGATCTCCGGCCGGTTCATGTTCTGCCTTTTTCATGGATTTTTCTTCTTGCTGCGCGGAAAATGTTCTTGCCCGGATCCTGACAGGCGGATCTTCCCTGTCTGATGATCCGGCTTTCTTAACAGATCCGGAAGGACGGTACATCTTCTGCAGGAAAACGCCGTTATCGATATCGGAGATCACTTCCCGGATACTTTTTCCTCTCAGATAATGCCGCAGTTTTCCGAATGTTCCGGATGGGAGGTCTTCCAACGCGGCTTTCGAAGTACTTTCCGAAACCGGCCGGGGATGTTCCTCCTGGTCATCCGCCGGTTCCAGAGGAGATCCTACCATGTCTTTTCTTTTCGTTTCAGGACTTTTTTCAAACATATCCCGGACAGACACCGTCTCGCTGCTGTCCATCCGGGACATGGCATCTGACAGGTCACTGATCCGGAAGTTGTCCTTCTGCACCGCAATGTGCATCTCATAGACCATCTTCACAAATACAGGGGCCTCATAATCGATCTTCTCCAGGATCCTGTCAAACAGCGACCGGATGTCATTCTGGTAATTCCCCGTATAATACGGATTGAAACAGAACCGGAAACGGCCGGTACTTTGTTCCAGAAATATGTATTCCGGATGCAGCATCAGTTTTCCGATCTCCAGCAGATACTCCCGGAATCCATATGTACAGACGGTCAGATCCGTGATCAGGCACCGAAGGAGCTCTTCCGTCAACAGCGCCTTTTCGGTCAGATCGGAAAAGGATATCTCAGAAGAGATGTCGTATACCAGACGGATCTTCCCGTTCAGGACTTCCCGTTTCACCGGCAAAAGTCCCGCCACGCGGTTCTTCAGGATCATATTGAGAGAATAGGTATTCTCCTTCGTATGTTCAAAATCTCCAAGGACCAGATAATGCCCGTCCGGATCCCGTCTGTACTCTGCATTCATCCTTTCTCCCTTCCGCCTGCCCCCAGCAAGTTTTCTGCACCGTCACAGATCGCTTTATACAGCAGGAGTTTTTTCCTTCCATCCAGATGAGAGACATCGCTGTGAAAAGAAAGATTCCCCATCCGTTCCTGCGTCAGATCATCGATCATGGCAAGCGGGATCCGGAAAACGGCGGAAACTTCTGCGCTTCTTTTGTCTTCCCCGCCGCCTATCGATGCCTGAACCTGTGACTCCCCGAGCAACCTCTGCCGCAGGACCCCTTCCAGATCTTTGCAGAAGGAATCTCTGTTTTCCTCCAGGGATGCAGCATTCTCCAGAAGAGCTGCATCCGCTACTGCTGTGATCGTCGCCGCGTTATGCACATAAAATGCGGTAAAAATCACCGTGACCAGAAGGAGCATCGTCATCGGTATCACGACCGCCGCCTCGATCGTAAAACTGCCTGAATAACCTTGCCTGTTCCTGTTTTTTTCCATCCCGGACGCCTTCCTTCTCTTTTCCTTTTTGTTACCAGTACAACCCTGTTAACAGGACAAACCCTCCCAGTACGAATGGAACAAAGACGATCCGGTCATTTCTTTTTTTCCGCCGGCTGACAAGCATCACCATGGAATAAAAAGAGCACATCAGCAGGGAACAAAGAAGCAGCACCACATTATCCGTACTTCCCAGACAGCAGCCGGTGGCGGCGAATAACAGTCCGTCTCCGTATCCAACGGCCTGTCGGCTGGCATACCCGATCAGGAGCAGCATAAATCCCACTCCCGCGCCAAGTGCCGCATCCCCTGGCCGGAACTCGCCGGCCACGATCTGAAACCCTACACACAAAGCTGCTCCGAGCGCAGGCGGAAGTATGCTGATCTTTCCCGTTCTGACATCTTCCTGTGCTGCCACAGCGAGCATCAGCAGCAAGATCATTTCCTGTATCTTTCCCATTTTCATTAGTGACTATGCTCTGCGCCTTCCCGGCATTTCGTACAGA
>R26__coassemble_1850_pt1 | contig 10106 bp, 10 predicted proteins | sample R26__metabat2_high_PE_046 | metagenome-assembled genome bin R26
TATACTCCAGAGGATAGAAAAACATTCCTCTACTTTTAGGGGTACGGTTCATACCACTTAATTTATTGCACAGCACAATAGAGAAATCACGCATACCTCTCAATTCATCGCGCAGAGTAAGTGAAAAGCAGAAGCCGCGGACAAGATTTCCGAAAAAAGTCCTTGGCAACAACAAAAAATAGTGTATAATATCTTCTGTGTTAAACGAACTATTTTGAAACAACGCCGGATTTCTCCGGCTAGATCAAGAGCGGTCCCGTTGTTTCAAAATAGTTATAGATCAGGGGCATTGGCGAAGTTGGGATCGCGCTTGAATGGCATTCAAGAGGCCAGGGGTTCGAATCCCCTATGCTCCACTAATAGTTAGATTCGGAAAAGCCTGCAAATTCAACATTTGCGGGTTTTTCTTTTTCTGAATGCGATGGTACCCTGGAGGATCCTTTTCTGTATGGATTATGTGAAACAATAGACTCAGGAACGATTTCTCAGCAAATTGCCCCGGACTGCGTTGAAAACAGAACGGTATTTTTGCTGCTCGGAAGTCAGACAGACGATCCAGTAGGTGGCATGTGCTTCCGGATCCGTGATGGGCAGCGCGATCCTGTCAGGTGGCTGATATCCTGTTTTCAGCATCTGATCTGAATTAAAAAAGGGCAGATGGGAGGCGTCGATCAGCTCTCCCAAGGCGTCCATACTGTTCTGGATCAGGAGATTTGCAGGATCCAGTTTTTCCAGGGTGATATCCATCCAAAAGCCCACATGAGCTGTCATCAGGATGCGAAGTTCCTTCAGTTTTTCAAAAGTGACACTGCCCTGTTTGGCCAGCGGATGGTCCTTTGCAATGGAGATATAGAGCTGTTCATCCAGATAGCGCTGGCAGAACAGGTCTTTGTCTTCCGGAAGATGATGAAGGACGACCATCTGGTACAAGTGGCTTCGCAGTCCGGCTAGAAGCTTATCATCATTGCCTGCAAGCTCGGTGGACAGGGTCTTCCCCGGGAGCTGTTCCTGCAGGATCGGCACCAGGTCATTGATCGGGAACGGCGAACAGGAGCCGATGCTGACAGTCTTAAGGCTTCGGTCGAAGGCCGTGACCCGCTCGATCATCTCCTGATTCGCTTCCAGAGCTCTTCTGGCATAATCTGCCGCCAGTTTCCCCGTCTCGTTCAGCGAGATCTTGCTGTTTTCTCTTTTAAATAAGGATACGCCCAGTTCATCTTCCAGCTTCTTCATGGAACGGCTTAAGGAAGGCTGTGATATATGCAGTTCCTCGGATGCTTTTAAGAGTGTGCCGCAGTGGGCGACTGCTTCAAACTGTTCCAGAAGATATGTTTCGATCAGCATGGTGGACCCTTCCTTCTTTCTATACTTACTACGTATACCATTATAGATGCAAAGTATTAGACTTGCAAGGATAATCCTTGTAAGATGACATCATCAACAAAGAAGAAGTTTATAGCCATGAAGCAATATCAAAATAGAGAGGAGATACAGACTATGGAATATTTCACACTGAACAACGGAATTCAGATGCCTGCGGCAGGAATCGGCGTGTTTTTGATGAGCCCGGCTGAAGCAGAAGCATCCGTAGAGAGTGCACTACAAAGCGGCGTCCGCCTGATTGACACAGCAAACGGATACATGAATGAGAGCGGCACCGGCAGAGGCATCAAGAAGAGCGGCGTTCCAAGAGAAGAAATCTTCCTGGTAACCAAGCTCTGGCCGACGGTTTATGAGAAAGAGACAGCGGTCGATGAAACCCTTGCCCGTCTGGGGACTGACTATATTGATCTTCTTTTTCTGCATCAGCCGACAGATAACTGGAAAGAGGGCTATAAACAGATTGAAAAGGCATACAAAGAAGGGAAAGTAAAAGCCATCGGCCTGTCCAATTTCCCAGAGGAACTCCTGCAGGAAACCATTGACACCATGGAGATCAAACCCCAGGTGGTACAGGTAGAGGCACATCCTTACTTTCCGCAAACCGAGTTGAAAAAGATTCTGAAAGGAACGGACATGGGTCTCATGGCCTGGTATCCCCTGGGACATGGAGACAAGAACCTTATAAACGAGCCGGTGTTTGAACAACTGGCAGAAAAATATGGAAAGACTAATGCCCAGGTCATCCTCCGCTGGCATATCCAGAGCGGCAACGTGGTGATCCCGGGCTCTAAAAACCCTGATCATATCCGGGACAACTTCAATATCTTTGACTTTGCCCTGACAAATGACGAAATGGCAGAGATCGCAAAGGTCGATAAGGACGTTCGCTATTACAATGGCACTCCTGAGCTTCTGGAGCAGTACGCTAAGATGGAGCTTGGACCTGATCTATAATACATGAAAGGAGCAAATGGTATGTCCAGAGAGCTGGTAGTCTATTTCAGCGTCTACGGCACGGCAAAGATCGTGGCGGAGGAGATCGCAAAGCAGACCGGCGCGGATATTGTGGAGATCGAACCTGTCATCCCCTACGACAGCAACCGGGATCATTACAATGCACTGGCAAGACTTGCGAAAAAGGAACATGATGAGGATCAACGGCCTGCGATTAAAAATGAGATTGACATCGACATCTACGATCGGATCTATATTGGTTATCCCATGTGGTGGTACACCTTTCCGATGATCATTTACACTTTCTTTGACAAGTATGATTTCTCCGGGAAGACCATCATCCCTTTCAACACCCATATGGGTTCCGGGGACGGCGGTACCTACGATACGATCCGGAAACTGGAACCGGAGGCAGAGATCCTGACCGGACTTCCACTGGAAATGCGTGAAGCGGAAAACGGTCCTGCAGATATAGTTGAAAAATGGCTTAAAAACTGCAAGCGGTTCCATTAAGAAAAACGGTATTTATGACGAATTATTGGAGGTATTATTCGAATGCAGATGAGAAGATTCTTATCAGCCCTGCTTGCAGGAACCATGATATTGACACTTGCCGCCTGTGGAAACGCAGGTGCCCAGATCCAGAGCTCGGCAGAAACACAGGAAACGACGATTCCGGAAAAAACAGATCGCTCTGAAGCAGCAGCTGAGAATCGTTCCGTTTCCTCCGGAAAAACGCTGGTGGTCTATTATTCCGGATCCGGTAATACGAAGAGAGTTGCTGAATTCGTTGCGGATGAACTCAAGGCGGACATTTTTGAGATCATCCCCCAGGAGATCTATACCGATGCGGATCTGAATTGGAGAGACCCGGACAGTCGGGTCTGCAGAGAACATGACGACCCTGTGCTGCAGGATATCGAACTCGTTTCCACGGAGGTTTCGGACTGGGAGGAGTACGATGTGGTGCTTTTCGGCTACCCCATCTGGTGGCGCGAAGCTGCATGGGTCGTAAACAACTTCATTAAGGACAATGATTTTACCGGGAAAACCGTGATCCCCTTCTGCACATCCACCAGCTCTGGTCTGGGCGACAGCGGGACCAATCTGGAAAAGATGGCCGGAACCGGCAACTGGCTGGAAGGCCAACGGTTCAATGAAAACCCGGGCGAAAATGACGTCAGAGAGTGGGTGCGGGGGCTGGAGCTGGAATAACTGTACATACCGGAGAGCTATGACGGTTCCAGGCCGTATGCACTGTTTGTTACACTGCCGGGCTATGAGGGGTTATACTTTCAGGGCGTTGGCGTCAATATCCAAGCAGAGGATTATGGGATTGAAGCGCAGAAATACAATGAAGAGATGATCATCATTGCCCCACAGTTAAACGACTGGGGAGAGACTTCCGCAAGGCAGACAGTGACATTAACGAGATACATTCTGAACCATTACAGCATCGATCCGGAAAAGGTATATCTGAACGGGTATTCCGGCGGGGGTGAGACCGGATCGCTCGTCATGGAGCTTACACCGGGATCGATAATCTGGTCATGCTGGATCTGAAAGACCAGGCCTGGTTTGACGAACGGGGAGTAAGTGACCAGCATGGAGGCGGAGGATACTTTGCCCACGAAGAAAACATCATGAACTGGCTGTTTGGCAAACATGAATCATGACTGATCGGAAAGAAAGAACATGAAGAAATATAGAACGACTATCGATATCGCAATGACCATAGTCCTTATCGGGCTGATGGCATACTCCCTGATCGGAACACTGACGCATGAGATCCTCGGGACGGCAATGATCGTGCTGTTCGTCGTTCATCATATTCTCAATCGCAGATGGTTTGGAGCGATCACAAAAGGCAGGTATCGCGCTTTCCGTATATTTCAGACCGTTCTGGTGCTTCTGATGATCGCTTCAGTCCTTGCGTCCGCGGTCAGCGGGATTGTTCTGTCACAGCATCTGTACAGGTTCCTGAATATCAGTAAGGGGACGGCCATTGCCCGGAGCGTACACATGATATGCGCTTATCTGAATTACATCCTGATGTCACTGCATCTGGGGCTGCATTGGAACATGATGCTGAATGCGATGCGAAAAGGCAGGGACGGAAACCATGTGGCAGGCAGGTGGATACTGCGGGCAGGCGCGATCGCTGTGGCAGCATACGGCGCATATGCATTCATCCGGAGGCAGATTGGAGAATATCTTTTCCTGCGGGTGCATTTTCTGTTTCTGGACCCTTCAGAACCGATCCTTTTTTTCTTTCTGGATTATATGGCGGTCATGAGCCTGTTCATGTTCTGTGGGCATTATCTTGGAAAAATGCTGAAGCAGTGGGATAAAAAAAGCAGATGAAAGAGGCTTATGAGATGGGATATACCATTCGGTGAGGATAAAACTTCTTTGGAGGTATTTGATACATGCAGATAAACAAGATGTTCTCTCTGCTTCTGACAGCTGGTTTGTTACTGTTTCTGGCTGCCTGCGGCAGTACCCGTACCGTTGCGGAACCGTCAGGAGATGAAGAACAGAAAATGACAGACAACTATACAACCGAAACAAAGATCTCCGAGGTGCAGAACGATCCGGTCTTTGGTGACTATGGGAGATTGATCTTTCCTGTGGATCCCGGCTATATGAGCGGGGACACACTGGGGGATCTGTCACTTACCTGGTATCATTACATCGATCCGGATAAGACGGTGGAGATCTGCAATTATCTGAAGGAGCACGCAGCAGCCGGAGATCCGGTCTTTTATGATATTTACACGGAAGAAGAAAAAACCGTGGATCCTGCAAAGGAAAACACGGGATTGTTTATCTTTCGGGGAAATCCCGGTGAAAAATTTGCTGTTTGCAATGCCGGCGGAGGGTTTGCCTACGTTGGCGCGATGCATGACAGTTTTCCGCATGCGTTGGAATTGTCAAAAAAGGGATATAACGCGTTTGCACTGATCTACCGGCCGGGGGCACAGACCGCCTGCGAGGATCTGGCGAGAGCCATTACATTTATCTTTGAACACGCAGAGGAGCTGGATATCGATACAAGCGGATATTCCCTGTGGGGCGGCAGTGCAGGGGCCAGGATGGCGGCTTATCTGGGAACCTACGGGCCTGCAGGATTCGGCGGAGATGACCTTCCGAAACCGGGAATGGTTGTGATGCAGTATACCGGGCATTCGGAATACAGCGAAAATGATCCGCCCACCTATGTGTGCGTCGGAACAGCAGACGGCATCGCAAGCTGGCAGACGATGGAGGCAAGACTTGAGGCTATGTCCGCCCTCGGGATTCCGACTGAATTTCACGCCTATGAGGGACTGCTCCATGGATTTGGTCTTGGAACAGGAACCGTGGCAGAGGGATGGATCGAGGATGCGGTCCGGTTCTGGGAAGCGCAGACGGAGGAACAGGTGATGGATGAAGAACTGACTTCCTTCCGGAGAAACGGACGTAACATACCGGAGGAACTGGAGACCATACCGGAGGAATATCGAAGCCCTGCGGAACAGGAGGGGACTCTTGTACGTCTGGAGTATGATACCTGGGAATCTTTCAGTTATGAGCAGCACAGTCAGAAACTGACCAAGACAGCGTGGGTCTATCTTCCCTATGGCTATGATGAAACGCAAAAATATAATATCTTCTACCTCAGCCACGGTGGATGGAGCAATGAAGAGACCGTGCTGGGAACGGATCAACAGCCATCGGAATTGAAGTATGCGGTGGATCATGCGATCCAGGAGGGGATCATGAAGCCTTTGATCCTCGTATGTCCGACCTACAACAATACAAGCGCACAGGACAGTGGAGATTACAGTCTCGCCCTTCAGCTGACGGATCAGTTTCATAATGAATTGATCAACGATCTGGTGCCTGCTGCAGAAGGAAAATATCACACCTGGGCGGAGTTCAATACTTCTCCGGAAACGCTGAAAGCCAGCCGTGACCACAGAGGGTTTGGCGGTTTTTCCATGGGAAGCGTAAATACCTGGCATACTTTCCAGTACTGTCTGGATTACTTCCGTTACTTTATGCCAATGAGCGGAAATATGGGAGACGGGGCCTGGATCGATGCAGTTGTCCGCGAATCGGAATGGACAGACGGAGACTTCTTTATCTGGACAGCTACCGGAACAGAGGATTTCGCAGCATCCGGATTTGCCGGGCAGATCCGCAGCATGGTAAATGAATACGCAGACACTTTCCACCTCGCAGATAATGAGATAGACGGAAATGTCTCCTACCGGCTGCAGGAAGGCGGCACTCACGGTCCGGAGGCATCGAACCAGTATACCTTTAATGGCCTTCTGTGGTTTTGGAATGAATAAGATGAAAGATATGACTTAAGGAGGAACAAGCCGTATGAAAAAACAGATTCCCTTTTTATTAATGGCAGCATTTGTGTTTGCTTTTGCGTGTACAGCATGCGGAAGCAGCCCGCAGAAAGAGGAGGTATCCCAACCGGTTTCAGAAACCGCTGCAGTGGAAACAACGGCAGCGGAAACGGCTGCAGCGGAAACAGAGCCGGTCCCGGAACCGGAACAGAAAACAGACAAGCTTGTGATCTACTTCAGTGCAGGAAATACAAAAGATGCAGACGCAGTATCCGGAGCGACACCACGTGTAGATGATACGTATGGAGTGCAGTGGTTTGCTGAGATGATCCGGGAATATTTCGACACAGATATTGCACAGATCATCCCCTCGGTGGAGTATCCCCTCGACTATGACAGCCTGGCAGATTATGCAAAGCAGGAAGCAGATACAGAGGCGCGCCCGGAATTTGAGAAACTGGAAATTGATCCGACGTCCTATGAGACAGTATTTATCGGCTATCCCATCTGGTGGTACCGGATGCCTATGATCATGGAAACATTTTTTGATACCTATGATTTTTCAGGTATTACCATTATCCCGTTCAACACCCATGAAGGAAGCTGGGATGGAGGCACCTATGATATGATCCGGGAGAGAGAACCGGAAGCCAATGTGCTGGAGGGAAGACCGCTGACCGGCAATAAAGCAGGCAGTGAGGAAGCAGTGGAAGTGATCAATGAGTGGATGCAGGGACTGAACTTGAAATGATACGCATGCCTCAGGCTGGGGTTATGATCAGAACGGCTGGCATCTGTATGATGAAAACGGTAAAGTAAACGGCATGACCGCTTCGGATGTCCAGAAGATCCTGAATCTGAAGCATGCATGGGAATTCATTCTGGATCAGAACGTGATACAGGCAAAGAGCGATTACTACGTTCTCTGTCATATTGCGCGGTTGGTAAATGAGGGTTTTTTCGCTGACGGTGGAAGGATCCGAGGCGTTCCTGTAACGATTGGAGGTTCCTCTTATATTCCGCCCCTTCCGATGGAATTTGAGGTTAGTATGACCTGTTATCTTCCATCTTATGAGATCACAGAAGTGAATGGCTTTTCAAAGGAAGAGATCGAGCGTTATATGGAAGTGATCCGATCTGCTGTAAATCTTATCATTTATTCCAGCTGTTAAGTATCGTACGGAAATAGTAAAAAGGTTCCCTAAAAGGTTCCTTAAGGGGTTGATGCCACGAAACCTCCCTTCTTTACTGGATTTTTTAATCGTTTAGTTGTTCGAATCCCCTATGCTCCATCAATATCCGGGGAGGGATTATCCTAAGGGGGACCACACGAAGTGTGGTGGATTCCTTAGGATGCCTCAGCGGCGAGCGTATGAAAAGGAATGCAAAGCATTCCTTCTTCAAAGGCAGGGTCCCCGGATGCGTTCAAAAAAATGCGAAGCATTTTTACTCAAGACTGCAACCTTGGAAATGGCGAGTTTCCAGGGTTTTTACCCTTTTCGCCGCCGGGGTGTTCTTAAATCGGCGTTTCCTGAAAATTAAGAACAGCTTGTGTTCTTAAAATAGCCTTTTTCGTAAATAAAGAATATAAAGTGTTCTTTTTTCAGGCTATTCTTGTTTTTGAGAACAGCCCGAGTATTCTTAAATCCCGGCAAATGTCCAAAAAAGAATATTTTATATTCTTTTTTAGGGAAAGGCTAAAAAAAGAGAATACTTGGCCTGTTCTTTAAAAATGAAAAATGGCAAATCAAGAACACTTTGTATTCTTAAATATGGGAAAACTCTGATTCAAGAACATGGGGTGTTCTCAGATCCAAAAAAAGACTGATCTGAGAACACCCAGGCATGGCAGAATAGTTCATAAGGCCGCAAATTATACCGTAAAAACCAAATATTTTCACTCCGAATACCCATTATACAGCCACATGTCCAGGTGAACGCCGCATTTGCTGCACACAGTGACTTCCCCGCCCGGCCAGCTTTCTGATATCCATTCATGATCGCAGCTTTCATAGACAGGGCGTTCTTTGTCGTTAAACAGCATGGGGTCATAATCCACCTGCAGCGCGTCCGTATCGTGGTCTTTCAGAAGAGACCAGTCCGGATCTTCCTGGTCTCTCAGTCGGTACAGGTCCGGATCCTCCGGCTCTTCGCCCTGGGAAATTTCAGTCGATATGTCATCATTATACCCGCCCGGTGTAATCTCAGGAAAAAATTCATCATTAAAAGCAGCCTCAGTGAAAGAGTTATCTGGAACAGCGTCTTCCGTAATCTCCGCTGCAGCCTGGATATCCGCATCTTCGAAGACCATATGATCAGAAGCTGCGGCATCGGCGACCCGCATAGCAGGCGGCTCGAGATTGTCGGTTTCCATATCGGTGGGCTTCTCTTTCGGATCCGGCAGGATCAGGCCGTTCATATCGGATATTACAAGTTCCGAAATCGCCGTTTCTTCCGTCATTTTTTCTGCGGATAATTCCGGGGAGGGTTCTGCTGTTCCATTAGAAACGATCTGCGATATCTTTGATGACGCCTCATTCCCTTTGAAGAGGCTGGCTGCACAGATCACGAACACGCCGATCAGGAGAGCGGCTGCAATGGAGGCGGCAACGGCTATTTTCCCTGCGCGACTGCTCTTTCCCGGATCCCGCTCTGCTGCAGACAGGATCCGATACTTCAATCCCGGAGAAGCGTTTATAGTTTCGTATTCACGATAGAGTTCTTTAAAATCCTTATGGCTCATGACAGATCTCTCCCAATTCCTTTTTCAGTTTCTGACGTGCCCGCATCAGCTGTGTCTGGATTGCTGTTTCCGAACGATGCAGAATAGCAGCGATCTCCCTGACCGGATACTCTTCAAAATAATACAGATAGAGGACCTGGCGGTATTTCAGGGACAGATGCTCCAGCGCCTGGTGCAGATACAGAAAATCTTTCTGCACAAAGGAAGGCTCCTGATACAGCTCCTCCAAAGGAACCATCTCTTTCTTTCCCCAGTGCCGGAGCAGGTTCTTTCCGGCATTCACTGCCACCCGGATCAGCCAGCGCTTTGCGTCTTCATCCGTGGCAAATACATGGCGGCAACGCCACAGCTTCAGGAAGGTTTCCTGGGTCAGATCTTCCGCATCTTCCCGGGAATGACATGCATGAATGGCAATCCTGTAGATACAGTCGGTATATTTGATTGTCAATCGTTCAAAATCGTGTTTCGTCATACAGTTTGGTACATATTATCTGAAAAGGCCTTTCATCAGGATAAACACCTGTCAGGTCTAAAATATCACAGAAAAGATGACAAAAGAACCGTCCCCTTGTCATGAAAATGTCCTTGACACAGGCCCCACATCATACTGTATAATATCATTACAAATAAATATTGATTTTTAAAAACGACATTAAATATCGCAAGCCTTATGTCTGGTG
>R26__coassemble_1853_pt1 | contig 10090 bp, 11 predicted proteins | sample R26__metabat2_high_PE_046 | metagenome-assembled genome bin R26
ATGGAAGTGAGAAATAACGATATTCAGGGAATTGAAAAAGTTTACGCTTTCCTGAACGACGCACAGACCTATTATCTGGCGACAGTGGATGGAAAACAGGCGAGGGTGAGGCCTTTCGGGACGATCCTTCTGCATGACGGGAAATTATATATCCAGACAGGCAAAGTGAAAGACGTTTCCAAACAGATCGCGCAGGATCCTTTTGTGGAACTGTGTGCTTTCATGAACGGCACCTGGCTTCGTATTGCCTGTGAACTGGTGGACGACGACAACCATGACGCAAAGGTAGAGATGCTGGAGAAAATGCCGTCTCTGAAAGGTATGTACAGCCCGGATGACGACAACATGCAGGTGTTCTATATGAAGGATGCCACTGCCACATTCTGCTCCTTTACAGCGGAACCGGAAGTGATCCGATTCTGAAGATCGTAAGCTCGATGTATTCATAAGACATACAAAGTCTTAAGACTTAGGAATGATAAACTGTCTGACAGCATCTGCCTGCAGTGATGCAGGCGGATGCTGTGCTGTTGAAGCGAAATGAGGCTGTTTATGTCATTATTCTTAAAGCTGGCCTATCTGTTCTTTATTGGATCATTACTTGGCTGGGTGATCGAGCTGCTGTTCCGGCGGTTCATTTCCAGTAAGAATCCGGAACACAAATGGATCAACCCGGGATTTTGCGTCGGGCCGTATGTTCCCTTATATGGATTCGGTCTCAGCACGATGTACGTCCTGGCTGCCTATGCTGACAGCGTGATGCCTGATACCGTCTGGGGAAGGGTGCTTATGATCGCAATGATGGCAGCAGCGATGACATTGCTGGAATGGATCGGCGGCGAATTATTATTAAAACTTTCCCATGTCAGATTATGGGATTACAGCAATAAATGGGGAAATATCAACGGACTCATCTGCCCTCAGTTTACCCTGATCTGGGCCGCATGCAGTGCGGGATACTACTTTTTCGTTCATCCACGTATTCTGGGAGCGATCCAGTGGCTGTCCGAGAATCTGGCGTTTTCCTTCGTGATCGGTTTCTTCTTTGGCGTATTCATCATCGACGTTGTTTATTCCGCAAACCTGGTGGTAAAGATCCGGCGGTATGCTGTAGAGCATGATGTGATCGTAAAATATGAGATGCTGAAATCCCAGATCCGTCATGCGCAGGAAGAAGCAAGGGAGAAGACGCATTTCCTGTTCCCATTCAAGGGCAGTATGCATATTTCAGAGTATCTGAAATCAGCCCACGCTGCAGTGGAGGAGAAAAGAAAAAAGAGACATGCGTCAAAATGAACATAGCATCCTGTCGGAACAGGATTGGGATAAGAAGCTGCATATCTTCACCTGCGGTCGGGATGCGGCAGAAGAAGACGGACATCATTTCCCGTATGAGCCGACGCCATATAACGTATTAGGGCGCCTGGCAGTAAGCGGGTATATCAAAAGAGAAAGCCGTGTGCTGGATTACGGGTGCGGAAAGGGCAGAGTCTGCATCTTTCTTTCCTCGGAATGCGGGTGCTGTGCAACCGGTATCGATTTTTCAGACAGAATGATAAGGACAGCGAAGGAGAACCTGGTCCGGTCTGCCTGCAGGAATCTGGTCCGGTTTCAGTGCTGTCCGGCGGAACAATATGAAGTGACGGATGAAGATACCTTTTTCTTCTTCAATCCTTTCACAGATACGGTCCTTCACAGCGTCATCGGCCGGATCCGGAGATCGTGGTATGAAAAGCCGCGCCGGATCCAGTTGCTTTGTTATTACCCCTCGGATGAATTTGTCGCCTGTCTGATGACGGAGCCGGATCTGGAATTTGAAGACGAGATCGACTGCCGGGACCTGTTCGAAGGGGATGATCCGAGGGAACGGATCCTGATCTTTGCCATGAGAGCGAACTAACCGTCTCCGGGTAGGGATAAAAATGTCGCGATTTTGAAAAATCAACAAAACAAGAATAACGCTTTATTCTTATTTGATTCATACACATAAAAAAAGAATAGTTTTTTAGGAAAAAACGAAAAAAACTATTCGCAAATTAAAGAAATAATCAAAAAAAGGATAACGCACTATTCTTGTTTTGCTGTAATATGAAGATTGCGACAGAGAATTATTCTTATTTGAACAGAACAGTTAAATTACGAATGGTCGACTGCTTTATTGCGGCAATTTATGACAGCGCAGCACAAAGGAACCGAAGCATTTGATTCAGACTGCATAAAAACACAGGAGAACTACGATGGACTTCAAAGGAAAAGTTGCCGTGATCACAGGCGGCGCACGAGGGATCGGGAAATGAAAAAAGCGCTGATCGCCATGAGCGGAGGGGTCGATTCATCACTTGCTGCCAGCCTGACAAAGGACGCTGGGTTTGAGTGTATCGGCTGCACCATGAAGCTTTACGACAACGAGGATATCGGACTTGGAAGAGGGCATACCTGCTGCAGTCTTGACGATGTGGAAGATGCCCGAAGCGTTGCGTATAAGATCGGTATTCCCTATTATGTATTTAATTTTACGGGCGATTTTCATGAAAAGGTGATCTCACGGTTTGTCAGTTCCTATGAGCATGGCCTTACGCCCAACCCCTGTATTGACTGCAACCGCTATCTGAAATTTGATGAACTGTATACAAGGGCAGAGATCCTGGGCTGTGAATATCTGGTGACCGGACACTATGCCCGCATCGAGAAGTATAATGGCGAATATCTTCTGAAGAAGGCGCTGGATGAAAGCAAGGACCAGAGCTATGTGCTGTATTTCCTGACGCAGGAACAGCTGGCTCATACGTTGTTTCCTCTGGGGACCATGAAGAAGCCGGATGTCAGAGCGCTCGCGGAGAAAAATGGTTTTATCAATGCGGCAAAACCGGACAGCCAGGATATCTGTTTTGTGCCGGATGGGGACTATGGCGCATTTCTGGAGCGATATACCGGAAAAAACTATACAAAGGGTGATTTCCTGGATACAGATGGGAAGGTACTGGGAAATCATAATGGAACGATCCGTTATACCATTGGACAGCGGAAAGGGCTTGGAATTGCCTTTGGAAAGCCCCTGTATGTCAAACAGATCGATGTGAAGAACAATACTGTGACCCTTGCAGAGGAACAGGAACTGTATTCGGATACCCTGACAGCAGAAGATTTTCACTGGATCAGCGGACATGCACCGTCATCGGAAACCATATGCAAAGCAAAAGTCCGGTACCGCCAGAAGGAACAGCCCGCAACGGCATATCCGCAGCAGGACGGAACTGTAACGATCGTATTTGACGAGCCGCAGCGGGCCATTACCCCGGGGCAGGCGGTGGTCCTTTATGACGGAGACAGGGTTCTCGGCGGCGGCAGGATCATGCCGCAGGAAAAACGATAGTTTTGGAGATTAAATGATGAAAAAGACACTGAACGCGAACCAGATAAAACTCATTGCCATTATTGCGATGACCATCGACCACCTGACCTGGGCCTTCTTCCCGGGGACCCAGGCGGTCTGGTATGTGTTTTGCCTGCATATCATCGGCAGGCTGACAGCGCCTATCATGTGGTTCTTCATTGCGGAAGGCTGCCATTATACCCATGATAAAAAGCAATACATCGGAAGGCTGTTCCTGTTTGCGGTGATCTCTCATTTTGCTTATGATTTTGCATTCGGGATCCCGTTTCTTCCGCTCTCTACCGGGGTGTTTAACCAGACCGGAGTCATGTGGTCCCTGGCATGGGCGGCAGTGCTGATCTTCCTTTGTCAGAGCGAAAAGGTGCCTCAGTGGGGGAAGATCCTGGCGATCATTGGAATCTGCCTGATCTCCTTCCCATCTGACTGGTCCTGTATCGCTGTCATGTGTCCCTTCTTTTTATTTTCCCACAGAGGACAGTTTAAGAAGCAGGCGATGGATATCGTCCTGTGGACATTCATCTATGCGCTGGTATACTTCCTGTTTTTGGATAAACTGTATGGCGTTTTACAGATGTTTACATTTCTTACGATCCCGATCCTGTCCCGTTATAACGGGCAGAGAGGAAGCTGGAAGGGCATGAAATGGTTCTTTTATATCTATTATCCCGCCCATCTGGTGGTGATAGGGCTGATCCGGATCTTCCTGCATGGAAACATCCCGATCATTTTTTCCTGATAAGAAAAGCCCGGAATAAAGCGACAAAAAACCGCATTCTGTGTGAAGATCCCAGAATGCGGTTTTTCTGCAATATAGAAATCGCCGGTTACAGCTTTCGGAGAATTGCCGGGAATACCACGGTGAGCACGAGCTTGAGATATGGTGCGCAGTGTACGATCATGCAGATCGTAGCGATCAGGGTGGTGAACCGGTGCAGTACGACCCAGCGGCGCTTCAGCGGTTTGCGCAGAAGCCAGCATACAAACCCGAGCAGGTAGAATACCATGGCAGCAGATCCCCAGTTGACGGAGAATCCATGATTGATGGAAGCAAAAATAGTATGGTATAAGCCTATGATAATAGTGGCCGCGCCGATCGGAATGTGGATCTTGCGAAGAACTTTATAGATCTTCAGCCATCCGTTGTTTTTCTTCTCTGTGGCAGCACCGAACGCCCGGAAAAACCAGAGTATGATACTCAGGAAGCAAAGAGGAAGAAGGACCACGGAGCTGATGACATTGATCTTTTCTCCAATGCCGGGATTGAACTCCGGACTGTTGAAATCCGGGGGACCTCCGGCAGCGGGACCTCCGGCGCTTTCCCCGCCTGCGGATTCTCCTTCCGCAGATTCCCCATCTGCACTTTCTCCTTCTGCGGATTCTCCGCCTTCGCTTTCTGCGGCTGTATCCTCAGCCAAAGCGGCAGCGTCTTCTCCTGCATCTTCAACAGCGGCAGTAATCTCCTGCGAAGGAGCGGCCGGAGCTTCCGGTGCGGCAAATGCCACGGTAGAAGAAAGCAGTGCAGTCACTGCACATGCTAACAGGAGCAAACTTAATTTTTTCATAACTGAACCTCCCTTGTTCTGACAAATACAAATGCCTGTCATTTTGCCGAAACAGGAAGAGGAGCAGCATGGTCAGACATTTTCAGGCGGCAGGGTATCTGAATTGATAATCCCCACCAATTCGATCAATTTTCCGATGGCCTGCTGTCCGATCTCTCTGGGCAGATGTTTCTCAAGAACCTGCTGAAACGCTGCATCGTCCCGCAGCAGATCCAGCTCGCTGCTGAAATCGTCCGCAACGGTGATCTCTACGATCCGACGGTTGTCATCCGGACGGATGCGGTTCAGTACGTGTTTCTGCACCATCTGTTCCACAAGCCGGGATACCGTGCTCTTGGGAATGCCCAGACTTTCTGCTAGCTGGGTCACGGTTGCCTTCTTCTGATAAAACGTATCAAACAGGATCATCATTTCAGTCATGGACAGACCGTATTTCTTTCCGAAATACTGGAAGCTTTCCTGCACCATGTGAAATACCAGAACCAAACCGCCGATATCACCTTTTTTCGTGGACATAATTGTTCTCTCCTTTGCTGTTTTCATAATAAAGAAAAACAGTTTTCCTGTCAAATCAACTATGCACCGGTTGAGGTTTATGAAAACTGACGGTGTCAATTTGATATTGTACCAAAATAGGACGAATTAAATTTAGCACAAAAAAGAAGGGGAGTCAAATTGAACTTCCGGAAAAGTTTGGGTTTTAATAAAAATAAAGAAATCAGATACAGACTTTATCCGATGCTGGCGTGAAAATCCAACAATGCATATTTAAAGGTATTTCCAAGGATCAGGGTAAAATCCTCTTTTGAGATCTCCGGCTCCTCAAAAATAAAATAACGATAGATCCCAAGAAGCGTCGAAGAAAAAATGGCACAGGCCAGGCCGGCGCTCTTGGGATCTTTCTTTTCTTTTAAAAACCGGTCCTTAAAGCTGGCGGCGATATTGCGTCTCCACCGGCTCTCAAAACTCGGATCGCCTTTGGGACCCATGATCACCCGGTATTCCTCCAGATGTTCCAGAATGAAATCCACGGTCATGGAAGCCTGCGGCAGGGGTTTTCCATGAAGCACAGGCGAGATCTCCAGCTTGTCAAGTTCGCTGTTGATCCGGGAGAGGCTGTCCAGCAGCTCTCCCTCTATCTCCTCGAGAACAGAGTATTTATCTTCAAAGTAGGTATAAAACGTAGACTTTACGATCTGAGCCTGCCTGCACAGTTCATTCACCGTAACTCCGTCAATTCCCTTTTCCTGATAAAGATCCAGAAAAACCTTTCGAATATGACGCTGTGTTTCCGAACGGTTATAATCTTTCCGATTTCCAGCCATGTCTTTTTCCTCAGATCCTTTTCACAGATATCGAACTGTTTTGGGAAAAAAGTTCGATTACAAAACTTTCCGGATGATTTCGGCCTTAAGTTCCCTGCATGAAAATTGTATCTTAAGGCCAGATAAGATTCAAATGATTTTTAGCAGACAGAAAGGAGAACCTGATGGGTAAAGTAGTGAAAGTTGATGTTGCGGTTATGGGAAGCGGCGTTGCAGGAATGGGTGCGGCTTACAAGCTGGTCCAGGCAGGTGTTAAAGATGTGGCGGTATTTGAAAAATATCCGGCACAGGGCGGTGCAGTATCGAACTGTCCGATGATGTTCTGTTCCACACCGGACACCCCGGAAGCACAGAAAGCGGCTTATGAAGTACTGGCAAGATTTTCCAATTATGATGGAAACATGAACCTGATCAGCAAGGTGGTGAAATATTCTTCCGAATTTCCCAGAATCTTTCTGGAAGAACTGAAGATCAAATCTCCGATCCAGGTCCCGCGGGATCCGGCGGATTACGGCAACAAGAGAGCTTACACCCAGGGACATGCCAACGGACTGGATGTTGGGGATATCTATTTCCTGGAAGGCAGGGGAAAAGGACATGCCATGGCATTAGCTCTTTTAAGGCTCCGCCTGAAATTGGAAAAAGAAGGGGTTCAGTTCTTCTTCCAGACTCCGATCAAGAAGATCGTGAAAACAGGGGATAAAGTGACAGGCGCCATCGCTTACGAAAAAGACGGGACAGAAGTACAGATCCAGTGCAAGGCTCTGATCGTTGCTTCCGGCGGGATCAGCGGAAATCTGGAGATGATGAAAGAAGAAGGCGTGATCCATGTGGATCCCAAATTCGAAGAAGTCTTTGAAGAGGGGAAACAGGTTATGATCACATTCCCGGACAGCTGCCAGGATGGAGACGGACAGAAGGCAGTCTGGGAGATCGGCGGAAAGAAGACGGCGATGGTGATCAGTGCCGATCCGGAAGTTCCGAATCCAGGCGTACGCATCGGACCAAACACTCCATGGCTGAACGGCAATCAGGTCAAGGTCATCACAGAAATGCCGTGGCTGCGTGTCAATGAACAGGGCAGGCGTTTCATCAACGAAGAAATGAGCAATCAGCATACTGCCATGAGCCGTGCCTACTGCAAGCAGACCAATATGCACGGATACCAGATCTTTGATGAGAAAACAGTAAAACGTATGGAAGAAGCATTTGAAGAAGACTACGTTTACTTTATTTTCAGAGGAGCGAAGCTGGAGCATATCCGGGAGCAGATGGATGCAGCCATCGCACAGGGCAATAAGCATATGTGCCATTTTGATACGATCCATGAAGTAGCAGAGTACATGGGCATTGATGAAGCCAATCTGAAAGAGACGATCGCAAGATACAACAAAGCTGCTGAAGAAGGATATGATCCTGACTTCCATACAGATGCCCGTTATATCGCTCCGGTCAGAGAGGAAAGCGGCCATATCTACTGCTTCCGGATCTTCGCCGGCGGCTATGATACCATGGGCGGACTGGCGATCAATGAAAACGGAAATCTCCTGGATCGTAATGACCAACCCATCGAAGGCCTTTACGGAGCCGGCGATATGGTGACCGGAAGCTTCTACGGAGAGCCAACCTCGAATGCGGGAGGCACCGTTTATGGATCCATGACCACCGGTATGCTTGCCGGTGACAGCGCAGCCGCATATGTTCTTGAAAACTTCTGAGACAAAAAGGCTGAAAACCATATAAAGACCAGTATTGAAAAGAAAGGAAACCACTATGAAACTGGAGATCAATAAAGAATACTGTATCCGCTGCGGGCTGTGTGAAGATCTGTATCCGGATCTGTTTAAGAGAAACTATGAGGAACACTGCATCGATATCCTTTACGATGAGATACCGGCTGAGCTGGAAGAACGCGCAAAACAGGCAGCCGAAGACTGTGCAGTGGCAATGATCAAAGTGATCCGATAAGCATACGGGAGGGAATTATGGCATTAGTACCTGTTGCAGAAGATGCAAAAACAAAGAGATATTATAAGTATTATGAACAGGGGATCGCATCCCCCACACCGGAACAGCTGGCCATGGTTGACGCCAGCAAAGGGAGCGTGGAAACCTGCCTGGAAATTGAGGACCGGAACAAGGTCCTGGAGCCGGGAACGCTTTCTCCTGAGAAGATGGGATTTTACCCTACAAAGGATGGAGGATTGTTGGTGGCAGGGAATATCCCGATGCCCGATTGTACACCGGAAATGTTTTACTGGTGGTTTGCATGGCATGGCCTGGAGGCATTCCGTTATGCCATCTGGGATCCGGAGGATCATTTCGGACTGGAGCTGAACGAGGAAGGAAAGCGTCGTGCCCTGGATCCAACAATCCCTATGGAAGAGAAGACCTGGGGTGCAACCCATACGGTACAGGAATCCATTGGAGGACCGCCGAGCGAGATCGTAATCATGTTCCAGAATCCCGCCGACATGGGAATGGATGTCAGCAGGATCGGAACAGAGGGATGTGATTTTATCGTCTGCGCCAATGCTCTGTTAGGGCCCATGAAGATGCCTGTGGTTATGCTGGAAGTTGCCAAGAAGATAGATGGTATCGAGACATTCCAGGCAAGGTTCTGGGTAGGATACCACATTATTGACGGTAAAGCACAATGCCTGGTCCCGGCGTGGAAAGTGATCCCGCAGGAAGAATGCGAAATGCTGGCAAAAGGCCTGTTAGGGCACAACATCAAAGAATTCACGAACCTGAACAGGGTCCTTCCGAAAGTCTACGCGGAAGAGAAAGACAACTGGTAAACCCATAAGGAACAAAGCCGACTATTCGCGATTGAATGATTATGTTCAAACAAGAATAGTCGGCTTTCGCAATCTTAAGATTTCAGCAAAACAAGAATAGTGCGCTATTCTTGTTTTTACTTGTTTCTTGGATTTGCGAATAGTTTTTCTGACAAAAGTATTCTTTTTTTACGGGGAACAGCCAAATAAGAATAAAGCACTATTCTTATTTGACTGTATTTTTAAAATTGCGAAAAATACCCCGGTATTTCGAATAATAATGATATAATATCCAAAACAACAGCGGTGCCGCTATGGAATAATATGAAAAGGAGGTGTCCGGCCAATGAAAGAAACAGAAGAACTGTTTCAATGGGAATATGAATACGACTTGTTTCAAAACAGGCATATGCTGTATCTGTTATTGAGGGCCTTCGGGATCATTCTCGCTGGCGTCTTTTTGGTTCTGCTGATCCTGCTTTCCGGGAACAGCGAATTCATGGAAAAGGGTTTTACGCTGTTTCTGATCTGCGGACTCGGTGGGATCGCTTTGATCCTGGGCCTGATCTGCCTGATTTATTTTCTGGTGGCGAAAGCAAAGAAGGGAAATAACCTGCTGTGCTACGAGATGACTCCTTCGCAGATCCGGCGGGTTCTGACGGAGAAGCAGAGAAAACGGGATCAGACGATGGGAAGGATCAACAGCGTTGCCGGCATCTTCGGGACCGGCCCGAATGCCATCAATGCTGCCCGCGTCGGAACCCAGCTGGAAAGCGGCAGTTACCGGGTATTTGATTTCAGCAGAATGTCGTCTGTGAAATACCTGCCCCGCTATGACATGATCCGGCTCCGGGATCCGGACAAAACCTTTGAGGTTTACGCCGGAAAGGACGATTATGAAACCGTGAAGCAAAGGATCACCTTCTATTCCTCCGGAGCAGGACATTAACGCTTTTTCCTCTTGCATGAGAAGAACAGGCTAGCGTAAAGTTTTGCTTGGGAAAATAATAAAAGAAAAAAGAGAGCAAC
>R26__coassemble_1858_pt1 | contig 10063 bp, 8 predicted proteins | sample R26__metabat2_high_PE_046 | metagenome-assembled genome bin R26
ATATATAGCCTAATTCCCGCGTTATTATTCTTCTTAAGAATAGTTTTTATTATTTTTTTCTTGGAAACTATTCTTTTTCCAGGAGTTTCTTTACAACAAGAATAAAGGCATATTCTTGTTTTGCTGATTTTTGAGAATCGAGGTAAAAGTCCTGATCTCGGATGAAATAAGGTAGAAACACTTGCTCTATAACATATATAATGAATATAACAGTCAGGAAATACCGCTTTTATGGCTGGAGGTTATCGAAGCCTGAGAACAGGATTGCCTGCCGCAGGCTTTTTGCTCTGCGGCTCACGAAAGGGGGAACAACTGTTATGCTGAATATTGTACTTGAGTTTGATAACAGCAACCTAAACCCGGTTTTGGAATCTTTTGGACTGGGAACAAAAAACTATGTGATACCAAGGGAAAGCTCAGAAGCGGTTATTATGCGGATCTTTGAGGAAATGTCCCGGGGCAGGGGAAGAAGAAAGACGGAGATATCACTGTCCGCTACCAGGTGCGGGGAGACCAGGTTCTTTCCGGTGGGAGAAATCTATTACATGGAGTCCTTTCGGAATCTGGTCTGTATTTTCAGTGAGAAGGGATCTTTTGAATTCTACAGTACTTTATATAGGGTAGAAGAGGCGACCAGAAGACTGGGATTTTTCAGGGTCAGCAATTCCTATATCATTTCACTGGATCATGTGCGGAAGGTTCAAAAGGGGTATGTTCAGCTGGACAACGGCAAGGAGATCAGCATCGGAAGAAAATTCAGGCGCAGTTTTCGGGAAGCAGTCAGCCAGAAGGGGACGCAGCGGCTGAATTGAGGAAATGCCGGACCAAAGAAACGTCGGAAAGGGCGGAGCAGACGGCTCCGCCCGCCTTATGCGTACAGCAGGCGGAAAGACACACGCACAGGTCTTTGTATAATTCTTAACATATGGTTGCTATTTACAGGCAATTGTTTTATAATCCGCCCGTCAATTAAATAACATGCTGCAAGCAGAAAGAAGGTTTTACTATGAAACATTTTGTAACTTTTTGGCTGGTAATTGCAATTGTCACAGCAGCTGCACTCACGGTATACGGAGGCACAAGCACAGACAATGAAGCTTCTGATTCTGTTGTTGTAGGCATCTCACAGGATATCGACAGTCTTGACCCGCATAATGCGGACTATGCAGGAACCCGAGAAGTCTTGTTCAATCTGTTTGAAGGCCTTGTCAAGGCAACTTCAGACGGAAATATCGAACCCGCGGTAGCACAGAGCTATGAAGTCGCGGAAGATGCATCGTCTATATCGTTTACGATAAGAGAAGGCATCACATTCCACGACGGCACACCGGTCACTGCGGAAGATATTCAGTATTCGCTCGAGCGTTATGCACAGATCCAGGGATCCGAATCCGCCTTTGCGGATTTCAAGGAACTGGAAATCGCAGAAGACGGGACGGTCACAGTCATCCTCAATGAGCCCAACACAGAATTCATCTACGAACTGACCTGCGCTATTTTACCGAAGGCAAACGAAGAGAACATCAACTCTGCGCCGATCGGAACAGGTCCCTTTAAATTTGTCTCCTTCAAACCGGGCGAGAGCCTTGTGGTGGAGAAATACGAAAACTACTGGAAAGAAGGATTCCCCTATCTTGACCAGGTCACCTTCAAGGTAGAGACCGATGTGGACGCTGCCATCAACCAGCTGAACGCCGGCACTCTGGACATTTATCAGTACCTGACAGCGGACCAGGCGGCAACCCTCAACGATCATTTCAACATCCTGGAAGGAAGCGTCAACTATGTACAGGGCATGTTCCTGAACAACGCGGTCAAACCTTTTGACGACGTGCGCGTACGCCAGGCGGTGTATTACGCGGTAGACAGGGACCTGATCAATGAATTCCTGTTTGCGGGCAAATCCCACATCATCGGCACCAACATGATTCCGGCTGCAGAGTTCTATTACAATGCAGATACAGAGACCACCTACACCCACGATCCGCAGAAGGCAAAAGAACTTCTGGCGGAAGCAGGCTATCCGGACGGCTTTGAGTTCACCATCACGGTCCCGAACAACTATGCGCCTCACGAGGGAACCGCGCAGATCATTGCGGAATCTCTGGCAGAAGTAGGGATCAAGGCCAATATCAACCTGGTAGAATTCAACACCTGGTATTCCGATGCTTATGTAGACCGCAATTATGAAGCAACGGTTGTGGCAGTAGACGGCAAGCTGGCACCGAACTCCTGGTTTGCGAAAAACATTTCCACAGCACCGAACAACTTCACCAATTACTCCAACCCGGAATTTGATGAAGTGTACGAAAAAGCCCTGGCGGAGATCAATCTGGATCAGAAGGCTGTATATTACAAACAGCTGCAGCAGATCCTGGCCGATGACGCCGCATCCATCTACGTACAGGATCCGGCCAACCTGGTGGCAGTCAATGCGGATCTGGAAGGCTATGTCTTCTATCCGATCTCTGCACAGGATATGTCGGTCGTCAAATTTATTGACTGATAAATGAGATATATAGGCAAGAAATTTTTAACACTGATCATCGCCCTGCTGCTGATCTCCATCGTCGTATTCCTGGCGTTTTCCATTCTTCCGGCGGACGCTTCCATTGCCAAGCTCGGACAGAATGCGACGCCGGAGCGGATCGCGGCACTGCGTGCTGAAATGGGACTGGACCGGCCTGTGCTGGTCCAGTACTGGAGCTGGCTGACAGGGGCGGTCAGAGGAGATTTCGGGACATCGTACCAGTACACCGGTACCGGCGTGGCTTCCCTGGTGGGAGGCCGGCTGGGCACCAGTGCGGTCCTGTCCCTGATCTCTCTTGTTATGGTCGTCGTGATCTCGATCCCGGTGGGGATTTTCGGGGCCAAGAGAAGGTCCGTCGCCGGACGGGCTGCCATGACGACGCTTGTCCATATCACCATGGGGGTGCCTTCTTTCTTTCTGGGTATCCTGATCACCTATCTGTTTTCCCTTATACTCAAATGGTTTACCATAGGAAAATATGTATCGCCGGCGGAGGATCTCTCCGCCAGCATTTCCTATCTTGTATTTCCGGCGATCGCGATCTCGCTGCCGAAGATCGCCATGACGGTCAAGTTCCTGGTCTCTTCCATCCGGGCGGAACTGCATAAGGATTATGTCAGAACGGCCTATGCCAAGGGCTGCAGCCGGAACGGCGTGTTCTACGGTCATGTGCTGAAGAATTCCCTGGTACCGGTCATCACCTTCCTGGGGATCATCATTGCGGAGATCGTAGCCGGGAGCATTGTGGTGGAGAAAGTCTTCTCAGTGCCCGGCATCGGGCTTTTGCTGGTAACCGCCATCTCAAACCGGGATTATCCGGTGGTGGAGGCTGTTGTGCTGCTGATCGCGGTCGTAGTCATCGTGATCAATTTCCTGGTGGACGTGATCTACCAGATCATTGATCCGAGGGTGAAATTGTAAATGAAAAAAAACAGGAACTACAGTCTGATCATAGGCCTGGTCATTACAGGGATCATGCTGGCGCTGGCGCTGACAGCTCTTTTCTGGACGCCGTATTCCACGACGGGAATGAGCCTGACCCTGAAGTTCGCGCCGCCTTCCTGGGCGCATCCCTTCGGATGCGACAATTACGGCCGGGATATCCTGAGCCGTGTCATGCAGGGGATCGGAACCACGTTCCTGGTCTCTGCCAGTACCGTGATCTTCGGTATGATCGTGGGAAGTGTGATCGGATTTTTCGCCGGCTACTTCGGCGGCTGGTTTGACGAAGTGATCATGAGGATCAACGATGTGCTGAACGCTTTTCCGTCGATCCTGCTGGCGCTGGTATTTGTCAGCTTCCTGGGTTCGGGCCTCATGAACATCATCCTGGCTCTCGGGATCTTATTTATTCCCAGCTTTGCCAGGATCGCCCGGTCGGAGATGCTGCGGCTGAAGGGGCTGCAGTTCGTGCAGAGTGCGAGGCTCTCCAAGGCAGGTACCTGCCGGATCATTTTCGCCCATATCATGCCCAACGCCTATATCGGTATCCTGGCATCCGCGGCAGTCGGCTTCAACAATGCAGTCATCGCGGAAGCAGGCCTGAGCTTTCTGGGACTGGGCGTGCAGCCTCCCAATGCTTCTCTGGGCCGGATGATCGATGAAGCCGGGAGTTTTCTGATGCAGGCGCCCTGGTACGCTATCTTTCCGGGCGTGACCATTATCATCCTGGTGCTGGGCGTAGCGCTGATCAGCGACGGCGTCAACCGTATGGATTAAGCCGGCTTCCGCCGTGTATACGATATCGTGAACGATTATGTTATTACAGGTAAATGATCTGAAAGTCGAATACCATACCAAGACCAAGATCTCCTATGCGGTAAAAGGGGTCTCCTTCAGCATGGAAAAAGGAGATATTCTGGGCATCGTGGGAGAATCCGGGTCCGGCAAGAGCACCATGGGGCTTGCCCTGATGATGCAGCTTCCCCAGACTGCGAAGTTTACAGGCAGCGTGATCTTCAAGGACCGGGACCTGGTGCCTTTGACCTTTGACGATCTCCGGAAGATCAAGGGCTGCGAGATCTCAACCGTATTTCAGGAGCCGATGACCTCCCTGAATCCGCTGGTCAGGGTGGGCAAACAGGTGGAAGAGATCCTGAAGATCCACGATAACACGCTGACCAAGGAAGTGCGCAAAGACAAGGTGCTTCGTATGTTCCGGAACGTGGAACTGCAGAATCCGGAAGAGGTATACCGCAAGTACCCCCACGAGCTTTCCGGCGGCATGCAGCAGAGAGTCATGATCGCCATGGCGCTGATGAACCATCCGGACCTTCTGATTGCGGATGAACCGACGACAGCACTGGATGCGGATGTCCAGACCCAGATCCTGGAACTGTTAAAGAGCATCAATGAACGGTACGGGACCAGCATTATCCTGATCTCCCATGACCTCCGGGTCATCCAAAAGCTTTGCCGCAAGACGCTGGTCATGTACCAGGGCCTGATCGTGGAGCAGGGGGATGTGGAGCAGATCTTCGAACATCCCGAACACGAGTATACGAAAAGTCTGATCAGCGCCCTGACCAAGGGCGAGAAGGAGTCGGAAGAGTACGACAATGATGCGATGCTCCAGGTCAGGGACCTGACGCTTTTCTATGATATCAAACCGGAAAAACTGGGGCAGAAAAAGACCCGGAAATACATTTGCCGGGATATGAACTTCACGGTCCATGAGGGAGAGATCGTAGGCCTGGTGGGGCCCAGCGGTTCCGGCAAGAGCTCCATTTCCCGGGCGATCCTGGGACTTCATAAGGACTACACGGGAGAGATCCTGCTGAAAGAGCCCAATCCCCAGATGATCTTTCAGGACAGCGCTTCCTCCCTCAATCCGGGCAGGAAGATCGGCTGGATCTTAGAAGAACCCTTGCGAAATCTCCGCGATGAGAAGCAGCTTAAAAGAGTCCGCCTGGTAAGCCGCGTGAAAGAACTGCTGGGCGGGGAAGAGCCGCCGTCAGAAGGGGCGAGACTGTCCCGGAAGGAGCGCCGCGCCATTGTCAGGGATATCCTGAAGCATGTGGAACTTCCGGAAGAGTTTCTGGGCCGCTATCCGGACGAACTGTCCGGCGGGCAGAAGCAGAGGGTGAACATCGCCCTGGCGCTGATCGCCGGTTCCCGGTTCGTGATCGCCGATGAACCGGTCTCCGCGCTGGACGTGACCATACAGGGGCAGATCCTGGAACTTCTGCTGAATCTGCAGAGGGAACTGAACCTGTCCATGCTGTTCATTTCCCATGACAAAGCGGTGGTGGACAGAATGTGCGACAAGGTGGTGCAGCTGGAGCCGCTGAAATAAGAGACGGTATAGCAAAGGATATCTCAGATATGTTTCAGGCCAAGAGAAGCAAATCCTTCCCGGCTCCTTTTTTTGTAATAAATAAGGAGCGCCACATCCGTCACCAGCCAGGACAGCGGGTAGCAGATGCACAGCACCATGAGGGTCGGGGAGATCCGGAATGCGGTGAGGATCCAGATGATCCGCAGCAGGCACACGCCGAGGGCCGTGATCACGGTGGGCTTTACGGCGTCGCCGATCCCTCGTAAGATCCCGGAAAATGTCTCTACAACCGTCCACAGGACATAGAACGGCACGAACATCAGCATGATGAACCAGGTCGTTTCGATAACGCCCTGATCTGTGGTAAAGATATGAAGAAGCGGTTTTGCCAGCAAAAGCAGCAGCCCGCTGATTACGACAGTGCCGCTCAGGAAGAGCAGAAAGCCTGTTTTCGCGCAGGCGCGGATCCGGTCCATTTTGCCGGCGCCGTAATTCTGCGCCACGAAATTCATGATGGCGGTTCCGAAGGCGGAGGAGACGGCCCAGTATACGCCGTCCAGTTTTCCCGACATGGACCAGGAAGCCACCACTACGGTGCCCAGGGAATTAACGCCTACCTGGAGGATGATATTGGAGACGCCGTACATGGCAGACTGGATGCCGGAGGGAATGCCGATCCCGAGCATCCGCTTCAGGATGATCATGTTGATCTTCAGGGAAGACAGATCAAGTCTGTAGTATTCCTTCGTGCGCAGGAGCTTGATCAGTACCAGGAGGAAACTGAGCCCCTGGGCAATGGTGGTTGCCCACGCAACGCCGGCCACGCCCCAATGAAACACGACCACGAACAGGATGTCCAGGATGATATTGGACAGGCAGCTTATGACCAGATAGATAAAAGGCCTCCGGGAATCTCCGATCGCCCGCAGGATCCCGGATCCCATGTTAAAGACCAGCAGGAAGATGCTTCCGGCAAAATAGATCCTCATATACACACCGGCCTGCATAAGCGTTTCTTCCGGCGTTCTTAACAGCCGGAGTACCGGATCCGCGCAGAATAACATGACGATCGTCAGGACCGCGCCGATCACCACACAAAGAAGGACAGAAGTCCTGACCGCAATAGTGATCTTTTCCTGTTCCCGGGAACCGAAATACTGGGCGATCACCACCGCCGCACCGGAGGAGAGCGCCACAAAAAAGCCGATGATGAGCTGCGTCAGCGTGGCAGGACTGCCGCCTACCGCCGCAAGGGCTTCCGTACCCACAAAACGGCTTACGATCACCGCGTCGACAGCGTTATAAAGCTGCTGGAACAAAGTTCCGGCAGCGATCGGCAAAAAATACAGGATCAGTTTTTTCCAGATGCTGCCTTCCGTCAGATCACTTCCGGCAGATCTGTTTTTTCTCGTTTGGTCTTTCATCATGCGGTCTTTTGTCTGAGCAGTCTCAGATCGGTGTCATTGCAGGTCATTTCCGTTCAGCATACAGACTTTATCACAAACAGATAAAGAGTCAATGATTATTTTCCGCTGTAAGTTCGCGGCAGGAACTATAATGATTTCGCTTGTTAATTTTCCGAAGTTGCATTATTGTGTTATGCAGAAATTACGGATCAATTTTTTCCAAGGAGAAACGTTCAATGAGAAGGCTGACTGTGTTTATGATTGCTGCTTGTTTCTTATGTTCCATTGTGATCGGCGGACGATCGATCGTATCTGCAGATGAGATACAGCCCTCTGAGCCGGCGCAGGCCTCGCAGAGGCTGACCATTGAGGAGGCAGGAGTCTATACGCTGGCCGGAAGCATGAAGGGGACTGTTTATGTGGACCCGGGTGTCGGTGATGTCACACTGATCCTGGACAATGCGGATATCCAGTCGGCAAATGAACCGGCTATCATGGCGATGAGCGGGGATCATCTGACGATCGAGATCAAGGATCATACCTGCAATACCATTTCAGACTCCCCTGACAATACAATGGGAGCGGTGATCTATACGGAAGTTGATACAACGCTGGAGGGGTGCGGCTGCCTGCAGGTCAATGCCAGGAGCCGCTGCGGCATTGTATCGGACAATGCATCCCTGACATTTCAGTGCGGGACGATACTGATCGTATCAGAATCCAGCGGCATAAAAGCGGATGGAGCAGATCAAGGCGCGGTCTGCTTCAACGGAGGCAATACATATATCAATGCAAAGCATGATGATATGATCGACGCAGCCGATATCCGGATGAACGGGGGGAAGGCAGCATCTTCCGATGAGACCTCGGTCTGCAATCTCTGCGGATGCTGCGGCGGAAAGACGTGCTTTACCAGGACTGTCCCGGTGGTGATGGATCTTTGCGGCGACCCCTGCTCCTGCTGCACTCCGACAACAGATGAGCCGGGCGAGATCGCAGCAGGGATCACGACCAACAGTGCGGCAACTCTGGAACCGGACCTGCCCAATGCCGTTGATATCGTACTGAACGATGAATCCGGTAATATCCTGATCTCCCAGACAGGAACTTATGATATCACAGGGAAGAACAGCAACGGGAGCATTACCGTTGCGCAGGGGACGAAAGGCGTGGTCCTGATCCTGAATAACCTGGACCTGACCAGTACAGAAGGGGCATCCCTTATGATCGGCAATGATGCAGAGGTCCGGATCGAGGTAGAAGGAAAAGTGGTCCTGAAAGACGCATGCCCCGATACGGGTGATGCTGCCGGAACCGGCGCGGCAATTCAGGCGGAGGCAGGCACAGCTGTCTGCATCACCGGCGATGGTGTGTTGGAAGTGATCAGCGATTCTTCCGATGGCATACAGATGGGGGAAGATTCCAGCCTGGTCATCGACGGGGATTTTAAGATCGACATCACGGCTGAGAAGACTGGCATCTGGTCTGAACATGATGTGGCGATCCTCAGCGCTGACCTTACGATCAGCGCCGGAAATGCCGGGGTCCATGCAGATCATATCCTGACAGTGGGGGACGACGAAGGAAATGATCTGACAGTCAGGATCACGGAGTGCAGAGAAGGGCTGGATGCGAATGTTGTTAATATCACAGACGGCTATATCGAGATCACTGCGGAAGAAGATGGTATCGACGCAGAGAACCCGGATGCATCGGATGAGCCGGGTACAGAAACTCCGGAGGCTTCTGTAAATATCACCGGCGGTGAGCTTGTGATAGAAGCAGGCGGAAGCGCTGTTGATTCTGACGGAAATATCAACCTGATCGGCGGCTCTATGACAATCGACAGCGAAGGCGCGTGCGTCGATTATATAGATGATCTGTATATTTCCGATGACTTTGAACTGGACTGCAAATGTGATAATTCGGAAGCAGAGGTCTATGTGGAGCAGACAGTCTGCATTGATACGCCGGCCTGTTCGGATGCGCCCGGCTGCGTCAATACACCGGCTGATCCGGAAGATAAGTCCTGCCTGGATACGCCAGCTCCTGATGCCGCAGAAGATTCTTCAGAGACCGGCCAGACGGAAGGTGCTTCCGACTCCGACGATGACGTTGATGATGGCTCTGAGGACGACGATCCCGAGGATGGTGAGTTTGAGAATGACGAGTCCGGGAATGACCAGTCCGAGAATGACTAGTTCGAAGATCCGGACATCGAAGATGACTGACAACAGCAAAAAACGGAATCCTGTTTGAAACGGATTCCGTTTTTTTATTGAATCAGGCAGCTGCATAAAAATTCCGTTTGTGTACGCCAACTGCACAAAAACTCCGTTTGTGTACGGTAAACATTATGAAAAATATAGTTTAGCAGGCATAATTACCATTGGAAATGGTCTGTTATCGTTTAAAATTACCAATATTTATGGAAAAGCCGAACCTTTTTCTGCCATTATGAAGAAAAGTCCTGTACACAATCTCATTTTTTGTGCAATCGCCGTACACAATCTCGATTATTGTGCAGTCGCCGTACACAATCGCAATTATTGTGCATCCTTCGAATATATCTGTAGCAGCAGGAATCATGGTTCCTGGGGATCTTCTGACAAACATCAAAATGAAAAAGTCTGAAATACAAAGATCCCGGCCGATCGGCCGGGATCTGAGCATAAAAAATGCACCCTCAGGGGCTCGAACCCTGGACACCCTGATTAAGAGTCAGGGTTAGCCGTAATATATTCGTGATACATTGTAAACGTTGATTTTAAGCTGTTTATCAGAAAGATAACTCTGATTAATTTTTATCGATACCCTTGATTATGTTCCTTGACCATAACAACATATCAT
>R26__coassemble_1901_pt1 | contig 9923 bp, 9 predicted proteins | sample R26__metabat2_high_PE_046 | metagenome-assembled genome bin R26
GGTAAGTAAGGTTCGCGCGTAATTCATTTGCAGTAAAAGCGCTGAGTTGCCCGCTGCGAAGACCTTCCGCCGTAAGCTTCATAGCCGCCTCATAGTCGGTCTGCGCAAGCTCCTTTATGTAAGCAGGAGAGTATGCACCTTCGGTTGATGCGCCGGCTTTATCGGCCGGAGACGAGCAGGACAGGACAAGAACAAGGGCTATAATGAAGAATAGATGCTTTATCATGAACAAAACGTATTTGCCACGCAAAAATAAGGCTTTTGGGGCGACAAGAATTACCGGCGGACTCTGAATTTTGATGTTTCGCAAAAAATGTCGCCTCATCAGCGCGTTTTGTCGCGAGAAAGGGGCGGATACAGCGCAAATAGTGCACGTACAAGCTTTCATTAAGCATCCGATGCGACGCCAAGTAGTTCTAATCCCAGATCATCAATCAAGGCTTCGACTTCGAAATGGTAGTCCGGTGAGATATATCGTTTGATTTGTTGGAAGGTCGGATTCAGCGATGTGTCATGATGCTGTAGGCTTTCTAGAATCAGATCAGCCAGATCCATGTGGCTGAAGTTGGGATTGTCCCCAGCTATATGTTGCAGATAATCACTTACTTTAATATTGGAATAGACAGACAAGCGTTCGCACCAGAGGCCGTAAGCATCGACGTCGGGATAGGCCACGACCTTCCGCCCGGACAGGACATCCAACTTATTGCCCAGGCTGGTCTTCCCTCCGGTGGCGAGCCAGACGTATTCCGGAATGAACCCCGCGCAAAAAACAGCAGTCTTCTCTGATTCCACAAGGGCGACAGTCCGGTCCGGATACATCGAAAGCAAATGCTCTCCGAAAAGGCATTGGCTCAGCGCCCATTCTTCCGGTAGCAATCCTTTCCTTTTCATTAGCGCATGAATCCAGTTGATGGGACACTTGCTAGAATCGTCCTTAATCCGATGGCCCGTGACCGGATCATATTTCATGACCTTTCCGGTTCGGCACCGGCATTCTCTGTCAATCTGGAAGAAAATCACGTCGCCAGCCTTGGTCACGCCAAGCTGGTATTGTTCAACAAGACCTTCTACGACCAGAGGATCCAACATGGATTCCAGGAACGTGGTGAAAGAACTCTTTTTCGGGTCAAAAGAGAGGGAACGAGTAACGTATTCGTAGGGAATGATATCTGGTGTTTTCATGTCATTTCGGGTTTTATTGTCCCTCTGTCCCACCGGGGATATTGGGACACTGGGACGAGGTGGGACGGTCGAGTTCCTGGTATATGCGGCCGACGGTGGACTTGCTGAGGCCCAATTCGGCGGCTGTCTCACGGATGCTTTTTCCAATGGCCTTCATCTCTGCTACCTGTTGCTTGCGCTCTTCTTTATCTTCGGGACAAAAAGCCCGCAGATGTTCGCTCTCACGGGCATTGCCAACCAGGGAGAATCGAAGGAAGCCATCGGTCTTGACGATTTCATAGAGGAGGACATTATCTCCGCCGTACTGAATCTCACAGGACCGGGCCTTGAGTTGCTTAACATACCTTAGCCGGTTGTCCCGGCCTGACATGCCGATGGCGAAGGCGCTGTCAAAAAAGTTGTACAGGCGCTTGCTCCCGGCAAGGTCATTCTGAGTGATTGGCCTGTAAGGGTCGCGCTTGGGAGTATGGGCTATCACGAGGATGGACCAGTCCTTCTCCTTTTTCAGATTCATCAGTTTTACCATGAAACTTCCAGCATCGGAGCCCTTCTCAGCAGCGTTGCACAGGTAACTGAGATTGTCGATGATGATGATCTTGCAATGTTGTTGTTCGGCAGCATTCGCAATATCTGAGAGGATTTTCTCTTCATGGTACCCGGCATCAAACTTCATCGGATTGATTCCTGCGTGAAAGAGTAGCTCCGGGAACTGGTGCATTCTCCCGGATTCCGCATCGGTATAGCGCAGCTGGAATTGCTTTTCGGAGAGTTCACAATCGACATACAGGACCGGTTCGGCAGTAGCGATCTGGTCAGCTATCTGGACGGCAAAGATGGACTTTCCGACGTTGGAATCCGCAAACAAGCAAGCAACTTCCCCTTCGTACCAAAGGGTCATGAACAAGTTCCTGGGAATGGGGCGCAGCGCAGCATCATGCACGGTTTCGTTCGCAGTTTTCACTGTGAACATGCCGATATCGTCGCCATGGGTCAAATTAGCGATGTTGCATCGTATACCGGTAATCGGGTCGAGTTTATTTTGCATGGTCAGTTCCTCCGGCTTTTCGTGCTTGTCTTTTTCTCTTGCGTTCCGCCTTCTTCACGGCTCTTTTGTGCTTTCGCAACCTGGACTCCGCCTTCTTGATAGTCTCTTTAGCCTTCTGTTTTCTCCCTCCTTCAAATTCGATTTTGATCATCTCGATGGAGTTATATTTCAAATCCAAGAGTGGTTGTTCGGTCTGCATCGGGTCATTGGTGAGCTTATGGAATCTCTCGCCCCAGTAATGGTAGCTATTGTGATACGCACCCCAGCTAAGAAGAAAAGCAGCAAGAGCGGTAACAGCGGGTAACACAAGATGTAAATACCGTTTTATCCTTGACACTGCCACGATCTGATTGGTTTTGACATATTCGTCAAACTTTTTCGTCAGATTCTCAATGCTGGAGATGGCAGTATCCAGTCTTGTCTTAACGCTCCCGAAACTCTGGACCATTGGCGAGACCTCCTTCCGGATACCCTCTTTCGCAGCTTTCAGCAGGGCACTGGCGCTATCCTGGTCGTCCTCCTTCTTCTTTATCTCGTTCACCTGTAGCCTCGGCATTTTGCTGACGATCTTGTCCGCCAAGTCATCGGTCTCGGAGGAGGACAAACCAGAAAGAGAGTGGCCCTCTAGGGACTCGACTTTTTTCTTCAACTCGTGGAGATTATCCTGAATTTTGGTCATAGTCGGACCAACAACTTCCATCAGGTAAATATCCACAGGCATATCGGGTGTGATTTCAGTGCTTTTCTTAGCCATATTTATCTTCTGAATCCGCCTCCTCTACGGACTTGCTGTTCCTCCTCCTTCTGCTGGGAGAAGGGGTTGTTGTAATAATATTGTTCCTTGATGGCCGCCAGTTCCTCGCGGGCGTTCCGCTGCGCATCTTGGGTGGCCTCGATTGTTCCTTCCCGGTAACCCGTGTAAAGGAAAGTGACCAGGCCGAGAGTCAACGCCATAATCGTGTTGCCATACATAAGGGAAATGACAATGCCCTTTATCGCAAGGGAAAGGCCTTCCTTTTCCCTTTGTTTCAGCCGGTACTCTTCCTTTCTCATCTCCTTCAGATTGTCACGAAGCTGCCGACATTTCTTGTGGACATGGGATGGAATCGTATAATAGGGCCGGATCCGGTCATAAAACTCCATCATCTGGTCTGCCTGGCGGACCGTCTCGTCCAGCTCGTTCCTGCGCCGGATAGTCCATTGGATGTTGCCGGCCGACAGGGACCGGTCCACCTTGGAACCGGCCAGGATATACTTCGTCCCATCCACCTTAGTGGAGAAGGTGATCCCGCAAACCTTGCCCTCCCCGTCTTCCTTGAGAATGCATTGGACTCCGGTTTTCCGAAGCTGGGCAGGAAGAGCCCGGATGTCATCTACGTAGCAGAGGGCTTTCACGGTTTCCTGTGAGATTTTGTATCGGGCCCTCTCCTTTTCGGAAGTGATGTCTTCCGCCAGGCTGACCGACTTGTGGCACCCGAAGGTGTAGTTCCTTTCGAAGGTGATGTCCTTGCAGATCTTCCCATTGCGGATGCGTTCGTTGCTGTCGGAGATCTTCCGCCCGTCATTGTTGACGGCGTTGATCACCAGATGGAGGTGCGGGTTGTCCTTCTCCAGGTGGCGAACGGCGATGAACTGGGTATTCACGTACCCCATCCGCTTCATGTATTCCCGTGCGGCGGACATCATCTCCTGGTCAGTCAGGCGGGTAAGATCTTCCGGCGGCCATGACAAAGAGATATGCTTTACCGGCTTTGAAACCTTCGGATTCAATTTCGCTTGTAGACAAAAGTCCCGGCTCATGGACCTGATGTCATAATTAGACTTCCCATTTTTTCCATGGGTAAACCGCAGGTCCACACCTTCGGCGGCAAGAAACCGGACTTCCTTATTGTTGCGTTTATTGAGATCCAAGGCGTAAATGAGGGCGCCGGCGAAATTGTCCCCGGTCTTAATATTCCCCATCATCTTTCAAAAGTTTTTTCATGAAGTCATCCTTGATCCGGGAAAGATCTTCCAGTGCTTTCCGGATTTCTGCTGCATAGTCTTTCGGCACCCCCGCATTTACGGCTTTCGCCAGACGATTCAAGTTGATTCCGATGTTCCGCACCTCGACCCCGAAGTCCTTGAAAAGCGTCATCTGTTCCGGAGTAACCGCGGCCTTAACCGTAGACTTGAGGATGAGGATTCTGGCAAATTCGCCGACCGAGAGCCGAGAAGATGGAAGATCCTTCCCGGGATTCTCGTGCCCTGCGACCTCGGCAGACAGAAGAGCCTGCCGTGCATAGTCGGAGACCTCCCGTCCCGCCACGACTGCTTTAGCTTTTACGATCGCGTATTCCATTTCGTTGAAGAGGACGCGAACGTCGTGTGTTCTTTTCCTGTGTTCCGGAAGGCTCGGACGCCCTCCCTTGGCTGATGCCTTTTTCATGATTTCCCTCCTTTTTCTTTTGACCCGAGAATGCGAGCTTGCGAGCTATTCCGAGGTTTTGCATCCAGCAAAACACAAACTCGCTCCTTCAAAAAATCTCTCCCTTCTTTTCACACGCTCGCGTCATTAAAACGGTCTCCAGATCATCGCTTGTCGAGGATCTTACGGACATCAGACTTACGAAACATTGTCTTACCGCCCACGCGTACGGGCACGAGGTATTTCCTTGCTGCCCACTTCGTGAGGGTTGAGTCACACACATGAAGAAGATCCTTCACCTCGGTTCTGGTGAAGAACTCGGACGCGGCATCTTCCTTCCGCTGCCGGGAATCTTCTTCCTTTGTCTTCTTGATGATGAGATTGGCAAAATCAACAAGGTCATCATGGCCGATGTTGTAGCAGACCTTTTTGCCGGTCATAGGCTGGATAATGTCGTTCGATTCCATAATCGTATCTTTTAGGTAAAACAAAAACGCCGCCCTTCGTACTGAAAGGTGGCGCAAGATACGGCCGTCTACTATCCGATAGTTTCCGGAACATTCCGGGACTTTCCAAAATCGAAAAAAAGATCTTATCCTAGCACGATTCCCCGGATTTCTTCCTTGTTTTTTGTGTATTCAAGACAACTCAGCCCTGTTACGGCATAGTTGAAGGAGCGGCGATAAGAGTCCCAGGTTACGCCTCTACTTCGACCATAATCGTTATAAAAGAACGAGATAAAGGCTGATTCATTATCACAAAGAAAACCGCAGTCAACCATGGCGCGATAAAATTTCGCAAGTCCATATTGATATTTCTTCGACATTCCCTTGCTTGCCTCTATGATTTCCCGCGCCATCTGCTCAAGAGTCTCCGCCTTCTCCTTTGCGGCCCTGGAAATGAGAAGATCTTTGAATGTTCTCTCCGCAAGCTCCCCCTTTTCCAGAAAATCCTTCTTCTCCTCAAGTCGGTCAATGTGAGCCTGTTCATCAGAGAGGCTGGCTTTAGTTTCTTCCAGGTCGTCCTTCAATTGTATAATTTCCTCTGCCTGGGGGCTGACTCCGGAAGCCTGGAGGGATTCTATCCGGTCCTTCAAATCTGCTATCTCAGCTTTCAGCTGCTCTTCCCGCTCAAGGTGCCGGGATAGAGCCGCTTCGTTATCTTCCCGGATAGCAGCCAGTATCTTCGCATTATCTGCCAGGTCTGAACTGAGGGAGTCGAGCTTGGTTTCAATCCTGCCACTTGCTCTGCGATTCTCATCATTCATTTCCTGCATCCGATCCAGGATTAGTTGTTGGTTCTGCTCAACCCGGGATTTCTTCTTCAAGAAATAGCCGGCCCCGGCGGAGAGGAACCTAGCCAGGGCGATCATCACAGAGTAGAAACCCTCTCCGATCCGATTGAAAAAGAGGAAAGCTTCTGCACCTTTATCCGTCCTCTCGCTTTTGAACTTGTTCCAACGATCGGCATAAAAACAGCAGAACGTTAAGATCAAGAAAAGCGCACCAAATCCTAAAAAGACGCCCCTTGTTGTCGACCCTACCGGAAACCTGTTTCCGATGTGGGTCGACAAAAGAGACACTCCGAGTGAAGCAACAGCAAGAAAAAAGTATATGGCTTTTCGCTTGCCATAATCTTGTTTGCCCCGCCCAGGGGGCTGGTTCAATTCACTCATACGTCAGTATTTCGCGTGCGATACTTCTGGAAGCGACTCTTGGGCTTATCAGGAATGGTTAATTCGAGTTGTCCGGCCTCAATCAGAGGCTTTATGTACCGTCTGTTGAACTTAGTGCGATCTTTATATCCCATATACGTGAGGATTTCTAGTAATGAGCGCTCTTTTTTGCAATAAGAGAGGATCTTTACTATCTCATTTTCACTCACTTGCATTGTATTTGACAGGCTTTCAAGCGGATGCTTTGACTTAGTGCCGACTTGGTGCCGACTTAGTGCCGACTTAGTGCCGGATGCCTCGCATGCCTGAGGGACAATCACATTGAAATGGGTGATTTGGTCCACGATAAATACAGGATCCGGATTCCCGTTTGCCTTCATGAGATTCTTAACCCTCGGGATTCCGCGGTTGAACATATTCACATAGCCAAGAACCTTAAGCGCTCCGGCAATCACAGGATTCCGATAATCATTCGCATTCGGGAAATTCTCGGGGCGAGCTTTCCCATACAGACCTCCTGCATTCATTATCTCCAGGTGGTCTCTATACTGATAGAGGCGTATCGGCGTATTTGACTGATAATCCCTATGCATATACGCGTTCAGAATCAACTCACGTACAGCATCTGCTGGGTAGTTAATAAGTTGCTTTTCCTGAAGGGTCGAGATCGGAACGGGCCTTGATTTGACGATGGTATAATCGACAAAGGTGTTTATCTGGGGAAGAACATCAAACAAGCACCCCCGGAAAGCACGCTCGTTCAGAATCTCGGAGCCATTGTCATCACCACCGAATTGAACATATTGCAGATAATGACCAGGGATAAAAGGGAAAGGATTCTTTCCGAAGAGTATCATGGCGGCATTTGTCGGCCTGTCGCTCTCAAGGTCGAAGAAACCGATTGAAGCCAACTGTTCTTTGATAGGACGGTCATCATCGGAAAGGATATCTGCGTCTATCGCTTTGGGAAGATACCCTTCCATGATTTTATCAACGTGAATATCAGAGAGACTTGCCCGCATACAAGGGAGCACATCAAAAGTAGCAGCTGCGGATGTGCGGCGTTCAATCAAAATGCGTTCTTCATCTTCCGTTGCGATGTCACGGCGAGGGCCGATACGGACAAAGGTGCGTCCGCGGTAGCGGACAGGAGGCTGGAATGATGGTGTTACCTCGGCCACAAGCAGGTCACCTTCCGGGAATTCAAAACGCTCGACGGACATCACAGGAAGAGGGAGAATGTTCCCGTCAGAACGGATGGCGGCTATCTTTTTCATCAAGTCGTCATCTACTTTCAGACCGGAGATCTTACCATCGTCATATGCTCCAATGATAAGATACCCGTTCTTCTTGGAATTGGGAAGATCGTTTGAAAAGGCGCAAATCGCCTCGCAAAACTTATCCATGTTGGTCGTGGATATCGTTCTTTCAATCCTGTATGTCTCTGTGCTCGCAAGAAGACCGAGCAACTCTTCTTTCGTTATCATAGTTGCGAATTTACATATTTCCTCGTCTCAGTCCAAAATATTCACCATCTCCTGCTTCATGTCGATATCGATGTTGCGGTAGCGGACAAAGGCGCGGGAGTTGTCGGAATGACCGGTGAGGGAGGAGACCAGGTGCTGGTCCTTGACTTTCTTGTAGATATTCCCGATAAATGTGCGGCGAGCCATGTGGCTGCTGGCGACCTCATTGATTGGACGCTTTACCTCCTTTCTGGTTAAAGGATCAAGGGTGGTCACGAGCCGGGTTATGCCGGCTTTCTTGACGATATCTTTTATCGCATAGTTATAATTCTGGCTTGCGATGAAGGGAAGGAGTTGTTCTCCGGGCAGATCCTTGTACTTCTCCAGGATTGCTTTGGCCATGGAGTTCAGCGGAACAACCACGGTCTTGGCGTTTTCCTTTATGGTCTTGTTGGGTATATACTCAATGGATCCGTTGATGACATCGCGCTTGGTCAGGCGCATCATGTCTCCAACGCGACAGCCGATATTGCATTGGAATACGAAGATATCCCGCTGCACTTCCAGTGACGGACTGTCGGAAAAGTCGGCCGCATAGATCTGTTTCAGTTCATCCTTTGTCAGATAGATTGGCGTGCCGTATTGCTCTCCCTCTCCTTTTTCAAAGCCGATGAATGGATTCTTTTTCAGGAGACCTTCTTTTTCGCACCAGTTGAAGAATGCTCGGAGTTTCTTGATAATACCCGTTACCGTATTACCACCACGTTCCTGTATGGTTCGGGTCTCTGGCTGTGCTTCAAGAATCCCGGGGTAATCCTTGACGATCTGATGTTCGTTGACGATGTAATCATAGATGGCGTTCAGATCCTCTGTGGTGATAGCCTTGACATCAAATACATACTTTGACTGGCGTGGCTGAGATAGCCGGACATATTCCTCATAACGAAGAAGGGTCCGTTTTAGGACATGGTAATGCTTGGTCCTGGATATCTGGGGATCACGGCCTTCAAGAAACTTGTCAAACAGCTTCTCCAAGGAAGCCTCATTCTTCTTGCGGCGCTTGGGGACACGTTCCTTGCCGGCATAGTAATCCTGAAGGGTTTTCTCCAGCCACCCTTTCTTTACCTTGCCCCTGTCGTGATCTTCCGTATAGGCCTTACGGACATAGGTTCTCAGTTTTTCAATCTCATCATCCACCTTTTGCCTGTCCTCATCGGAGCAAACCACCCGTTTCTTGATTCCCTCGTTTTTGGGGTCCCAAAAATCCGGACGAACTAGAATCTGGGTTCGATTCCTGAACAACCATTCACGACCATCTACAAGACGGATATAAACAGGCACTTCTTCTTCGGTCTTTGCGGACTTCGTAGTCCTTATCTGAAAGGCAATTGTCATAGCGTTTCCCTTATGTTCACCGCAAAGATAGCAACATCTTTTTACTTGGCAAACATTTGGCAAACATCTTGGTAGCATTCAATACCGGATAGGGGCACGAATTACTATAGACACGGTGGTTATCTCATTGATTATCAATAGGGATAATAAAACAACCGTGTGGTAAATCTCCGTAAAGACAGGTATTCCAAAGTAATTTTCAAATCCCGCCCGGGGCACTAAAATCCTACTCCAAGATGGAGGCCGACCGTATTGGTCGATAGGGTCGGGCCCAAGAACAGGTGGAGATTCCTCCAGAAACGGAATCTGATGCCGGGCTGCCAGGTGGCGGAAAAAACCATGTCCCCGGGGTTTTCTTCGATCCGCTGGACCCGTTCGCCGGTTTGAATATTGTTCCAGTACTTGCCACCTACCTTGTAAATACACCCACCCCCAACCGCGAGATCGCTGTACAGGGCAACGATATCTCTTTTTCCGAGATGAAAGTACCTGCGCATATATAATCCGGCGGAAACGGAATAAATGCTCCCAGGAGCCGCATCAATATACGTTCTCCCCTGCCAGAGCATCAGGCCGAGAGTACGCTTGTCGTCAATCCTTATGCCGCCTGTAATTGCAGGACCTTCCGTAACGAATCCTGCATAAACACGTGCGGTAAACTCCGGTTTCCACGCCTGCCTGCCCTCGGCCGAGAAAGCGTATTTCCAACCATCTGCCCACCCTTTGGCGTCGTCAGCCATGGTCTGAGCC
>R26__coassemble_1902_pt1 | contig 9915 bp, 7 predicted proteins | sample R26__metabat2_high_PE_046 | metagenome-assembled genome bin R26
CTATATGATGAACCAAAAAGCTGAAATTCAAGATAAAATCGATCGGATTATTAGATTTATCGATGAAGCACCACTAGATAAGCTGATCTGCAGGAAGCAGGGCGATGCTTATCGCTATACTATGAAAAGAACAGAAAAAGAGCATTATCTAAGCAGACAGAGTCCGCTTCTTATGCAGCTGGCGAAAAGAGATTATTATAAGAAAAAGCTGAAGGATCTGAGAAGGGAACTTAAGGCTGCCGAGGAGTATCTGAGATGGCATAGGGACATCTCGGAGGTTGCGGCTTATCTGGAACGGCACCCCGGATTAAGGCAGCTGCTGCCGGAAGCATTGGTTGACAAAAGGAATCGGTATTATCAATGGGCAAATGCGGAATATCCGAAAAATCTGTCTCATCCGGAACATTTGATCTTTATTACAGACGGGGGATTTTATGTCAGGTCAAAGTCCGAGCAGATGATCGCAAATATGCTGCTCGCAGAAGAGATCCCGTTTCGCTATGAAGACCCTGTTTATCTGCCGGGCGGGGAGATCATCTATCCGGATTTCCATCTGTTTTCATTCAGAGACTATAGAGAATGGTACCTGGAGCATAACGGACGGATGCTGCAGGAAGAATATTACAGACATTATCTGTGGAAGCTGGATCAGCTGAGGATCGCCGGGATCGTTCCGGGAGTCAACCTGCTGCAGACATTTGAAGCAGAAGGGTTCCCTCTGGAGCCGGACTGTGTAAGAAGTCTTATCCTGCTGCATCTAAAATAAAGCCGAACACCGTTGAGAGCAGGAGCAGACTCCAACAAAAGAAAGGATCACAGAAGTTCCATGATCAGATCGGCCAGTCCGGAGATATCCTGCAGGCCGAATCGTCTGGTCCCGGAAGGAAGAACCATATCCGGATCGTCGGTCATGACCGCAATGCATTCCTGAGCAGGCGTGCGAAGGCCTCTTTTGGTGGCGGCGCGGCTGATCCCGATGCGGTACAGCCGATAGGATGAATCTGCCAGGGGATCGCAGGCATCGGCTGCCAGATCGTTGTAGCCTTCCGCCAGGATCAGATCCACGTCATGGATCCGGGAAAGAATATCGGAAACAGACAGACTGCGCTGTTCGATCAGCGCAGTTTTTTGTGAGGAACTGATCACCGTGATATCTGCTCCGGCATGGGAAAAACGCCAGGAGTCCTTGCCTTCCCGGTCGATCTCAAAATCATGGGCGTCATGTTTGAGGACCGCGATCCGAAGACCTCGCTGTTTCAGCAGCACGATCAATTGTTCCAAAATGGTTGTTTTGCCGGTACCTGACCAGGCAGAAAAGGCAAAGATGGGAATGGTCTGCATACTGCAACGTCCTCCGAGGTCATGACAGCAGCTGCTGAAGCTGCGTTGCAACGGCATCCAGGAATTCTTCACTGGTGGCGCGTTTCCTGCAGGCGCCGGGTTCTGCCAGATTGGCCAGGTCTCCGGTCATGATCCCTGCATTCAGGGTATCGAAGCAAGCCTTCTCCAGATTGTCCGCAAATCTTTCCAGATCGTTAAGGCCGTCCAGCTCCCCGCGCTTTCTGAGTGCGCCGCTCCAGGCGAAGATGGTCGCCATGGGGTTGGTGCTGGTGGATTCGCCTTTCAGATACTTGTAATAATGCTTGGTTACCGTACCGTGGGCAGCCTCGTACTCGTATTTGCCGTCCGGGGTTACCAGAACAGAGGTCATCATGGCCAGAGAACCGAAGGCTGTGGAGATCATATCGCTCATAACGTCTCCGTCATAGTTCTTGCAGGCCCAGATAAAACCGCCTTCCGAACGGATCACGCGGGCAACGGCATCATCGATCAGGGTATAGAAATAGGTGATCCCCAGTTCTTCAAAACGGGACTTGTAGTTTTCGAACTCTTCTTCAAAAATGGCACGGAATTCACTGTCATAGATCTTGGCGATGGTATCCTTGGTGGAAAACCACAGATCCTGCTTCTGGTCAATGGCAAACTGGAAGCATGCTCTCGCGAAGGAACGGATGGAGGCGGACTTATTATGCATTCCCTGGAACACAGCGGGTCCGTCCACGTTCTGTACCACAACAGAGGTTTCCTTTCCGCTGACGCCTTTGAAGGTCATGGTGCATTCGCCGGGCTCTTCCGTTTTCATGTCCACGGCTTTATAAACATCTCCATAGGCATGACGGGCAACAGTAATGGGCTTTTTCCAGGTCTTTACGACCGGCTTGACAGAATCGATCACAATGGGCGTGCGGAATACCGTTCCGTCCATGATGGACCGGATCGTTCCGTTGGGGCTTTTCCATTGCTGTTTAAGCTGCGGATACTCGATCATGCGCTGACGGTTGGGGGTAATGGTGGCGCATTTTACCGCTACGCCGTACTTTACGGCGGCATTGGCGGCGTCCACGGTCACCTGATCGTCCGTATCATTCCGGTGCAAAAGTCCCAGATCATAGTATTCTGTTTTCAGATCCACATAGGGCAGGATCAGTTTGTCTTTGATCATCTGCCACAGGATCCTTGTCATTTCATCCCCGTCCATTTCTACCAGGGGGGTCGTCATCTGTATCTTATTCATGGTTTTCTCCGCAATTATTTATTTTCAGAAGAGGCGGCAGCTGCCGCATAATAGTTCATCAGGCATCCTTCCGTAACGATATGTTTCTCTTCCTCTGAGAGTCCTTTGACATAGAGTCTCAGATCCCTGACTGTTCCATCGGAAGAAAGGACTTTGGCGCTGAACTCCTCCTGCCCGGCAAGAATACCGGAGATCACGCCGGGAATGTATACCCAGTCGCCTGCCTGGTACGGGAAGCTGGCGTCTTTATCCATGGTAAATGGTACGATGCCCCAGTTCAGGCAGTTGGAACGATAACGTTTTGTCGCATATTCATAACAGATATTGGCAAAGCCTCCCAGAACTTTCTGGCAGGAAGCAGCCTGCTCCCTGGCGGATCCGTCCCCCGGCTTATGGGAGAAGACACAGGAACCGATGGTAACCTTTCCGGGATCGGCTTCGAAGGCCTGCAGGACCGCTGCGGCTTCCTCGGGAACGGTTCCTTTTTCCAGGGTCTCTTCCAGACCTCTGACCGCTTTGGAACGTTCCACATAATCCGGTACCCTTCTGCTCAATGCGAATTCCGACAGAGCAATGGGATTGGAACGATAACTGGAGGTTTCACCGGAGGGAATGAGTTCGTCTGTGGTGGTAACTTCATCATGGATCACAGCGCACAGCCGGACCAGGAGATCCTCTTTTGGCTTTGGCATTTTCGGCCAGTCCCGGATGTTGGGCCCGAGCCGGAGCTCCTCGTCCGGAAGGGGATTACCGAATCCGAAATAGCAGCGTTTCTGATAGACTGTGTCGTCATATTCATACTGCCTGGGGGTGATCTCGTACTCCACGTCTGTGGCAGCTGTCAGGATCCCGCCGTTTGCCGCGGTAGCGGCGATGGAACGGGCATCCATCAATGCCACTGCCGAGATCTGCCCGCTGCCGGGTTTGGATCCTTCCCGGTTGGCGAAATTACGGGTGGTATGCCGGATGGAAAGGGCGTTGTTGGCCGGCGTATCTCCCGCGCCGAAGCAGGGTCCGCAGAAGCATGGCTTCATGACGGCACCGGCGAGGGTCAGGTCTGCGGCAATGCCGTCTTTCATGACCGCCAGATTGATCGGCGTGCTGGAAGGATAAACGGACAGGTCGAAATATCCGTTTCCGATGCTTTTGCCGCGCAGGATATCGGCTGCTTCCGAAATATTTTCATACATGCCGCCGGCGCATCCTGCGATAATGCCCTGGTCGCAGCGGACCAGACCGTCCTGTCCGATGCAGCGAAGAAGATCCATCGTGACCTTGCCGTTCAGGGAAGCATTGCATTCCTCCTGGATCTCCCGGAAGATGCCTTCCGGATCCTTCTGGAGTTCATGGATGGTATAGGCTTTGGAAGGATGGAAGGGCAGTGCGATCATAGATTCCATTTCATCCAGATGAATGGTGACCATGCTGTCATATCCGGCGCCTTCCTGCGGTGAAAGCACGCAGAAATCTTCCGGCCTGCCGATGGTATCATAATAGTCTTTCACCGTATCGTCTGTGATCCAGATGGAACTGAGGCAGCTGGTCTCCGTGGTCATGACATCGATCCCAATCCGGAAATCCATGCTCAGATCCCGGACGCCGGGACCTGCAAATTCCAGGATCCTGTTCTTGACGAAACCGTCCGGGAACGTCGCTCCCACCAGGGCGATGGCCACATCGTGAGGGCCGATGCCGTGGGGGACTTTTCCGTCCAGCCATACAAGAACAACCTCAGGCTCTTCGATATCCCAGGTATTGTGAAGGAGCTGCTTGGCAAGTTCCCCGCCGCCTTCTCCGACTGCCATGGTGCCGTAGCAGCCATAGCGGGTGTGGGAATCGGATCCCAAGATCATTTTTCCGCAGCCTGCCAGTTTTTCCCTGGCAAACTGATGGATGACGGCCTGATTGGCCGGCACATAGATACCGCCGTATCTGCGGGCAGCGGAAAGCCCGAAGGCGTGATCGTCTTCGTTGATGGTGCCGCCTACGGCGCACAGGCTGTTATGACAGTTGGTCAGGGCATAGGGGATCGGAAACTGCGTCATGCCGCTGGCACGGGCGGTCTGGATGATACCGACATAAGTGATATCGTGTGAGATCATCGCGTCGAAACCGATCCGCATCAGCCCGTCGTTTTTATGCTGTTTTTCGTGGGCACGCAGGATCTGGTACGCCATGGTTTTTTCTCTGGAAGCAGGGTCTTTTCCGGATGGGACAGGAGTGCTGTTTTCCAGTTTCATAAAGGATGAAGATCGTTCTATCATTGCCATTTTTATTTTCCTCGCAAATTGTTTCTGTATATATGCGATCCGGACGGATCAGATTTCTGCCAGTTCAGCCAGACGTTTCTTCGCTTCTTCCACATGGCGTTTCATCGCCAGCTCCGCTGCATCAGGATCCCGGGCGGCAATGGCTCGGTAGATATCATGGTGCTCCTGATGGCTGTTGACTGCCTTGCCGGACCGTGCCACGGAAGCTTTCCGGAACTTCTGGGTTTTGTTGTGCAGCGGCGCCAGGGTGTCGTAATAGACAGGGCTGCCTGCAAACTGGTAGATCATCTGATGGAACTGGCTGTCGGTATTTTTGATCTTTTCGGAATCAGCTTTTTTGATATAGAATTCCTGCAGTTCCAGAAGCTCTTTCATCTCGGCAAGCTGCTCGTCGGTGATATTTTCTGCACAGGCTCTGGCGGCCAGTCCTTCCACCTGGATCCGGATGTCATAGATGATCATCGCGTCATGCGGGGTAATGGAAAGGACCACAACACCTTTGGAGGAAGGTTCCACCAGATGTTCCTGCTCCAGGCGGCGGACCGCTTCCCGGATCGGTGTGCGGCTGACACCCAGGTCTTCGCTGAGAGACAGTTCGGTAAGAACAGAACCGATGGGGTATACGCCGGTGAGGATATCACTTTCCAGTCGTTCAAATATCTGGTCTGCAAGGGAAATGGTTTTGTGCATCATAACTGACCTCCTGATAATTCTTTGATCTTGGATTCGATCTCATTGACCGAAAGAGTGCTCTGCCTGCCGCCGACGTATTCGTTGTCGATCCACTCCTTGACGGAAAGGACCAGGGGATCGTGCTTCTGGACCTGCTTGTCTCCTGTCAGTCCATAGTTGTTGTTGATCCAGTAGGCGATCCCGGCCAGTCCGGAATTCTGTCCCAGCAGGACGGAAGGAGCCCGGTTCAGAAGTTTTCTGGTATTGAAGACGTTGTAGATCTCTTCGTCTTTCAGGATCCCGTCCGCATGGATCCCGGCGCGGGTGACATTAAAGTCTCTGCCCACAAAGGGCGTCATGGGCGGGATCTTGTAGCCGATGTTGTTCTTATAGTAATCTGCGATCTCTGTGATGACCGTAGAATCCATGCCGTCGAAGGAACCTCTCAGGGCTGCGTACTCCATGACCATGGCTTCCAGAGGGATGTTGCCGGTCCTCTCCCCGATGCCCAGAAGAGTACAGTTCACGGAAGATGCTCCGTAAAGCCAGGCGACGACCGCATTCGGAACCGCTTTGTAAAAATCATTGTGGCCGTGCCATTCCAGCATCTCGCTGGGGACGCCGGAGTAAAACTGCAGACCGTACATGATACCAGCGACGCTTCGGGGAAGATCTACTTCCGTGTAAGGTACGCCGTATCCCATGGTATCGCAGGCACGGATCCTGACAGGGATCCCGGCCTGTTCGCTTCGCTTCATCAGTTCGTTGACGAAGGGGACCACAAATCCGTAGAAGTCAGCCCTGGTAATATCTTCCAGATGGCACCTGGGCATAACGCCGGCCTCGAACGCCATGTCAACAGTCGCCAGATACTGTTCCATGGCCTGCTTGCGGGTCAGCTTTAATTTGTTGAAAATATGATAATCGCTGCAGGAGACCAGGATGCCGGTCTCCCGGATTCCCAGATCTTTTACCAGCTTGAAGTCTTCCCGGTTCGCCCGGATCCAGGTGGTGATCTCCGGAAACTGAAGCCCCAGGTCCTGGCATCTGCGGATGGCTTCCCTGTCCTTCCAGCTGTATGCGAAGAATTCTGTCTGGCGGATAATGCCGAAGGGACCGCCCAGACGGCTCATCAGTTTATACAGATCCACGATCTGATCCACTGTATACGGCTCCATGGACTGCTGTCCGTCACGGAACGTGGTATCGGTGATCCAGATCTCTTCCGGCATTGCCATCGGCACCCGGCGGTGGTTAAAGCCGACCCGGGGAACCTCTTCATAATTATAAATATCCCTGTACAGATTGGCTTCCTCTACATCCTGCAGGGAGTATTTGTATCCGCTCTGTTCGAGCAAGTTGGTCTTGTTTGATAATTCAAGCATGAGCTGACGCTCTCCTTTCATGGATATATGCATACAATTATACTCGCACTTCTGAATATGTCAACACATTAATGCGATAAAGCTTAGAAACGCAGCAGCTGCGGCTGGTGAAAAAACTTGAAAAAGCAGGAAAGGCTGTTATAATGAAACTGTCTTCGAGGTCCTGTTCCCTAAGGCATATCGCTATGGAGCAGGATCCGGCAGAGAGAAACGCAGCATTTGCTCGTCTGCCCGGGGCCATGTTGGAAACGAGATGACCTTCCTATTTGAAAAGGAGACGGCATACACAGCAGCCAGAGACCATGTGCGCATGTTCTTTGTCCAAATTGGTATCCGTCTTTCGAAGACGGATTTTTTGTTGCTTTAAAACAATGTAAAACAAGGAGGAAAAGAACATGAAGAAAGTAATCGCAGCCATCATCACACTTTGCATGGCACTTGGCATGCTGGGCAGCGCCGTTATGGCAGAGCAGGCTCCGGCCCCGGAAGAGACAGAACTGATCGTATTTGCCGCCGCTTCCATGACAGAGACTCTGGAAGAGATCGCGGAGAAATACAAAGAGGTGGCTCCGGAAGTGACCCTGGTCTTTAATTTTGATTCATCGGGAACACTGAAGACCCAGATCGAAGAAGGCGCGGAATGTGATCTGTTCATCTCAGCAGCCCCAAAGCAGATGAATGCTCTGGATGCAGCGAAAGATGCGGACAGCGGAAATCCGGACGGACTGGATTTTGTCCTTTCCGATACAAGGATCGACCTGCTGGAGAACAAAGTCGCCCTGGCGGTTCCGGAGGGCAATCCTGCCGGTATCGAATCCTATGATGATCTGGCGGCCAGACTGAAAGAAGGAAACGTTCTTCTTGCCATGGGCAATTCCGACGTTCCGGTAGGACAGTACACCCAGAAGATCTTCGCATTCTATGAACTGAATGAAGAAGAACTTGCGGCAGCAGGCGTTCTGACTTACGGCTCCAATGTTAAGGAAGTGACCACCCAGGTTTCCGAAGCAGCAGTGGACTGCGGCATCATCTATGCAACGGATGCATTTTCTGCAAAACTTACAGTAGTAGACACCGCGACCAAGGAAATGTGCGGCCAGGTGATCTATCCGGCAGCCGTCCTGAATATCACCAAAAACGAAGAAGCAGCAAAGGCATTCCTTGCCTACCTGCAGGGACCGGAAGCCAGTGAAGTATTTGAATCGGTAGGATTCTCTCCGCTGACGAAAGAAGCAGCGGAAGAAGCGAAGTGATCTTAAGCGGGAATATCTGAGATCGTACCGGCGGAGGAAAAGATGGATCTTTATCCTTTATGGAACTCCCTGCGGATTGCAGGGATCAGTACGGTGATCATATTTTTTGTCGGGATCTTTGCGGCGTATTATATTGCAAAGATCCCGCGTATTATCAAGGGCATCCTGGATGTCATCCTTACCATGCCCCTGGTGCTGCCGCCAACGGTCGTGGGCTATCTTCTCCTGCGGGTGCTGGGGCCGAAACATGTGATCGGAGCGTGGTTTTTAGATACTTTCGGGATCAAGCTGACCATGACATGGTGGTCAGCTATTTTTGCAACTACAGTTGTCATATTTCCCCTGATGTACCGGACTGCGCGGGGGGCCTTCGAATCCTTTGATGAGACCCTGGCCTATTCCGGGAAAACCATCGGCCTGTCCGATTCCTTTATCTTCTGGCGGATCCGGATCCCTTACTGCAAACAGGGGCTGATCGCAGGTACCGTGCTGGCCTTTGCCAGAGCCCTGGGAGAATACGGCGCCACCAGTATGATCGCCGGCTATACGCCCGGGCGGACCGCCACGATCTCCACGACAGTGTATCAGCTGTGGCGGACAGACAATGACGCCCTGGCCTTGAAATGGGTCCTGGTCAATATGGCCATCTCCTTTGTGGTCTTGCTGGCAGTCAACATGGTAGAGAAAAAAGAGCGAAAGAAGGGCAGCTGATATGTCGATCTATCTGGATATCGAAAAAAGACTGGGAGACTTCTGCCTGAAAGTATCGCTGGAAGCAGGGAATGAAGTGGTATCCCTGCTGGGGGCTTCCGGCTGCGGAAAGAGCATGACGCTAAAATGTATTGCCGGGATCGAAAAGCCGGACCGGGGGCGGATCGTGGTGAACGATACCGTGCTGTTTGATTCGGAAAAGCATATCAACCTGCCGCCGCAGAAACGCCGTGCCGGGCTGATGTTCCAGAATTACGCCCTGTTTCCCAACATGACGGTCTGGCAGAATATCTACACCGGGACCAACAGGTACCGGGACAAAAAGATCCGGCAGGAAAAGACCCGGGAGATCCTGGAACGCTTTGACCTGACGGAACTGAAAGAGCGTCTTCCTTCCCGGATCTCCGGCGGACAGCAGCAAAGGACTGCGCTGGCCAGGATCTTAGTGTCGGAGCCGGAACTTCTGATGCTGGATGAGCCTTTTTCCGCCCTGGACAGTCACCTCAGGTTCCGCATGGAACAGGAAACACGGCAGATCATACGGGAATTCGGCAAAACGGTCCTGATGGTCTCCCATGACCGGGACGAAGTCTTCCGGCTGTCGGACAGGATCGCTGTGATGAACAATGGGACGGTGGATGTCTACGGGGACCGTGCCGCCGTATTTGCTGATCCGGGAACCCGGACTGCCTGTATACTGACGGGATGCAAGAATATCTCTCCCATCAGGAAGCTGGATGAACACAGGGTCCTGGCAACAGACTGGGAGCTGGTGCTGGAAACAGAAACAGCGGTGGGAAATGCTTCCTACATCGGGATCCGCCATCATGATACCAATGGGAAATCCCCGGAGAACCGTTTCCTGTGCGATGTGGTGTCGGTGACGGAAAATCCTTTTTCCTATACAGTAATGCTGAGACTTGCGGATCATCCGGACGCTTCTGCCTTCGGCTGGGAACTGGACAAAGCTGCCTGGCAGAGTGTACAATCTGACCGGATCGCGCTCCATATCCCGAAAAAAGCGCTCATGCTGCTGAAGCAGTACGCAA